>Ga0007751_10078729_pt1 | contig 19122 bp, 1 predicted proteins | sample LauGreSBDMM110SN_FD_61640 | JGI IMG/M metagenome (GOLD analysis project Ga0007751, IMG submission 61640) | Metatranscriptome of freshwater lake microbial communities from Lake Michigan, USA - Su13.BD.MM110.SN (Metagenome Metatranscriptome) | ecosystem: Environmental > Aquatic > Freshwater > Lake...
GGGTCGCGCACGTAATTAGCGTTGACTCGCCGGTACATGCTAGGAATAACACCTCCTTTCGGCAGCACATGGTACTGGCTGGCGCGCAAGTTAATGCAGACACCAACAGAAAAGAAAGTGTTCCCAAATTTATTGGCTATAGACGCGCCCTCGACATCAATGCTGACTAAGCCGCTCCACGCAGGATTGCTGTCACGCTCGATGCGGTAAGCGACGTACTCATACGCAGCCTTAGTGTCGACGGCCGGAAGGACGTCGCCATATATGTGCGCAAAGTCTGCCTCAAAGTCGTAGAACATGTGGGGCGGCATAGTAGAAAGATCTGTCGCCGCTTCCACCTCAGCGCGGGGCAGGCCGGTAGGCTCGCGATGGACCTCCTCCAGGTCTTCCCAGAGCGGTAGCGCAGCCGCAGGCGTCAAAAGATCGCAATTATGGCACCCGCAGAAAGGCGTAGGAACAAGGTCGCCGCTGAAATAGCCCTCATTAAGATCGTAGTATTCAGGGCCGAAGGGAGCATCCTCGACGTCAGCCTCGCTACAAGCAGCGGCGCGCTCATGCAGCACCGGAAGAGTGTCCGCAGAAATAATGAGCTGCACGCCAGCCTCAGTACTAGCTATGTCAGTAGTGTGCAGCTTCAAGCGCTCAATGGCAGCCTGCTGGTTGTTAGTATAGACATAGAAGCTGAGCCCATGGCTACGCACCAAGAACTTATCAAGCTGGTGCGCCAGAGCGTGCCAGACCAAAGTCTTGCCTTCCCTAGCATGCCCAACAAAAGATGCTTTGGCACGAGTGACGGACACTATAGTGCGGGAGACGGTGACCATGTTATCGCACAACTCGGCAACAATATGTTCTGATTCACGGCCTTGGTACGCGTCGATCGTATACGGCTGAAACTGGTCGTAGCCAGCGCGAACAGCAGCTGCCGTAACGATGTTACGCATCTTATGAGATGAAAGCAGCGCTACGCTCTGGTGCGTAAGCGTACGAACAATAGCGTCAGCAACGTCTACGTCGCTGGTACCTCGTGGGTAGTAAATCAGAATGAGAGTGCCTTCAATAGCGCCGGGCGCACTTTGCAACTGACCCCTGTAAAATGGCGAGACGAACTCTACAATCATCCTAGGGTTACGGTAGTTGGTAAGCAAAAGTAGCGCCTCCTCAGATAGATGGAAGGTGGCAGTAAGCGTCTTGTAATTGTACAGAGACGTAAGGTTCTTATTAATAGCCACCGCAAGGATGGGCGGTTGCTGCAAAGGGTCGCCGACAGCATAGTAGTGCACGTTGGGCTTGCCGTATCGCAGCAGACACGCGAATTCCATGTTTGGAGTAGTGGTTCCCGCCTCGTCCATCATAACCACGTCGAACCGATGGTTCACGGTGACGCGCGCCTTAGTAGTCGTAACGATGATATTCTGCTGCGCAAAGGTAAGGCAGGCATAGGGGACGCGAGCGATATATGCACTCTGCGCAGGCATAAACCGATGCACGGAGAGCCCGGCATCGTGCAGCGCAGTGCAAATATTGTCGCAGGCCGCATGCGACTCTGACAGAATAATGATGTGCTTGCCCGCATAATGGCGGCAGATCTGTACTAAAGAGTACGTCTTGCCAGTACCAGGCGGGCCGACAATGCGAGTGACTGTCGACAGGATGGCCAAGGAACCCACATTGAAGGCGACGTCTAGAGGCTGCGGGTGCGTGAGCGCATACGCTAGCTCAGGGCTCGTCTTTAGATTCATCTGCGCTTCACGAAGCACCTCGTAGTAGGCGTAGTTAGTCGTGTCTCGAACCACTAATGCTGTCCCATCCGCCTTAGGGCTAGGAATGAACAAGCGAGGTGGCGAGCCTACAGACGTGATAACTGCGTCGACGCCATCCACAGCATAATTCGCAGTCTGCCGATGACCGAAGTCGTCGACAAGAAAGCCCATTACGCCATCATGGACGTGTGGCGTCGGGTTCTTCACAGCTTTAGCTTTTGAGTCGCGTTCGCCAATAACAGCAAAGAACGTTACAATGGGCAAGAGATACGTATGTGCTAACCGACAATCGCTGCCGAACGCCTGCCTATACAGGTACGCCAGGCGCTCATTATCATCAGCAACATCAATGTCGGTCCCCATAAAGATGGAAGGCTCCTTGGTCTGTAGAAGCCCAAGGCTTGAACCTGACATAACAGGGATAGCCGCTGGTAGCTCAACTGCGCACGTAGAGCAAACAAATGCACCCTTGCACGTATGCAAAGAGCGCATAGCAATGCCAGACGCGCGGCAAATGGAGCAAACCGGCGTGCGCATGCGGTGGTGAGGCACATGGCTAGGATACCGCCTGAAATGTGCTGCAGCGCATGAGTGCCCAATGGTATTGCACAGGAAGTACCTGCAGGAGGCACACCCGAGCGAGGAGGAAGTGCAGCAGTAAGTGCACACATCCACATTAAAGGTGCGCGCTGCCTCAGTAGAGGCTGCAGCGACGCCTGAAGCGGAGACGCGTGCCTGGATGCTGCAAGTAAGCTCCAATAGCCCAGGAGTAAGACGGTCCTGCCAATTCATGAAGGTGCCTAGCACCATTTCCAAAGTGCCGACCACGTCCTGGTAGATCTTAAAGCCTTCGGCAACAACATCGTCACTAAGATCAATGTCGAAAATGGAGACAGTAGAATCCTGCAGATTATCCCAGGCATACTCTAAAATATGGTAGAGGAGGTCGCGGAAGGGACTGTCACTCAGCATAAGGGTGCTGGCGTTTGGCACTAGGGAAAATAGCCTATAGTACAGCTCGCGGTAACCCGTAAACTTTGGCACAAGGATCGCCGAAGCTATCAACTTGTGAGGGTCGGGTAACGGCAGCAGCGCTGGGCGGCCATACGAATCGATGTCCCACGCTAAAGTGTTGGAGCAGTACTCCGAGGCGGGCTGCTGGAATTTTCCAGCCATCTCGTAGCCTCCGAAGTTGCGCAGCGAAACCATGGTCCTCGGAAAGTTAAACCAGGCAGCTGCAGCCCCGGAGCCGTCGTCGCCGACACCGCCATGGCGCACAAAGCGCTGGACGTATAGCGCAGCGGTGCTGTTATCTTCCATAAGGGTGCGGCAAGCTATGCTGCGGACTTCAGCGGGTGCCTCTCGGTTGCAAGCAGTGGAGAACACAGTGGCCGCATTAAAGGTCTCATGGCAATTAGAGAAGTTGCCAGGCGCAGTCGCAGCACTGCCGGATTGCACACCCGTGGTTTTGACGAACAAATGCTCGCGATTGTCGTCAGTATTATTAGCCAGCGTGACTGAGTACGAAGTGCAGCCAAGCACAGTGACCAGCAGATTATACGACGCAGCATCGTCAACAGAAAGGAACGACGCAAGGCACGCATAATACATAGCAGTCAAAGTGGAACTGGCGTTAGCATCGCACTTCGGAAAGTCCATGCTGAAGGTCTCGAAGTCTGTAATAGGCTCCGGCGCTGGCTCGCGGAGGGCGAAATTGACGGCATCAGGCCCGTGCGTCAGAAGGGGAGTCAAATATAGCGCCAAATGGTGTGGCAGCACAGACAGCCCTCCAAGGTACGGGTTGCGCAGACTAGGCACATTAAGCGCACTCAACGTTGGCTTCGTCAGAGCATGCTGGAAGTCTAAACCGACGCCGGCAGCTTGAATTATCTGTCGCGCAACGTTCGCCATCTCAGGGCTAGCCGGGGGGTCGCCGCGGAAAGCCGAGAGGCGGTTCTCAAGCAGCTTATCTTTAGACGCGGACCCGCCCTTAGTGGAGGCGCTTGCGACGAGGAGGAAGGGAGTGCGCATGCCCTCTAGCAGACACTCTTTACGCTGAGTCTCCAAGGCTGCCCGGAACGTGGCGCCCTTACCCAGGTGAATGCCAGCGCTAGCAGTGTTAGAGTAGCGAATGTTCTCGAAAGGCACTAGAGGGCTACGAGCAGGGTAACATTGGTCGTCGCGAGCACGCTTAAGATTGGTATGCATACTGCGCAGAATGCAGCAGAGCTGTCCATCAGTAAAGCTAGGCGTTATAGAATTCTCAAACTTAGAAAAATCTACAGAACCATTGCCTTGGAGGGGTAGCGCATACTTTATTAAGTGTGACACGTCCTCAGCACCAGTGTAATCTGTGCTGAAAGTAATGTTACCATAAATGCTAGAGAGCCTCTCTTGAAGAGCCGTGTCAACATAAGGCGGCTTCCGCTTCTTCGTGAGAGTGGAAAAGTAGCTGCCAATGTGCACAGTCTTCTCAAACGGTTGCTCGTTAGGTGGAATTCTAGGCACGGCGTAGTGCAACAGAGCATCGCAAGACTTCAAGTGCTGGTCGGGGATAGGGTAGTACCTAACCGGGCCAATCATAGGTAGCTCAACGTCGCCATGCTGGATGCCACAAGCGCAGATCTCAGCTCCCATGCCGCAATCGCAGCAGGTCGTTAGCTCAGGGAGGAATAGTCGACCTGGCTTATTAGCATCGTAGCGCATGCGGTAAGCAAGGTACAGCGCTAAAGCGTCAATGTTACCCTCGCGCATGGACTGGAAAGCAGACTCGAAGCTAAAGGCGCCGCAGTATTCCGGAAACAGCACGGATAAGAAGTTCTCAAAGCCAGGACGCATAAGGTCATCGGCAAATCCATGAACACCAAATAGCGCAAAGTCCTCGTAAACGGAGAGGTCTAGCTCGCCAGAAGGGTAAATGGCATCTGTGATATAATGCAACCCGGCCTGCCCCCACGCAAGGTGGTAGAAGGAGCGGAGTGGTGCTAAAGACTTCGGAGTGCGGGTCGTCGCGGGGACAAGGTCCTCGAAGTCAAAGACGGAGCCGTCGAACCCGACATTGTCAGGAGTCAACACGCCCTGAACGTCTATGCTGTTCCACGTTTCTCGCGCAGAGATGTACGCTACGTGGAGGTAGTAGCCTGTCGCGCGGTAAAAGGCCTCGCAATTGCAGTGTGCATTAGGTGCTCGATGCAGCACGCTAGGAGCTGCGCATTCCAGCACTGTAATGTGATAGCCGGCTGTAGAGGCCCAGCGAGAGAACTCGCGCAATGAGTCAGCCTGTTGCGCTGGTTCAATGCAATAACCCACGACGTCGGCAAAAGAGTAGCGGCAAATGTTTCGCGCTAACACATGCTCGACGCCGGATGCGCTGGCTAGCAAGAGTTCGGCTCCGGAGGTCGCCTCGAAGCGGCGCAAAGGTATTGTGTCGACCACAACGTTGCAATCAAAAGTGAACAACTCATGCGCTGGTAATGTGGCGCCTCGCGCTACAAGCTTGCGATACACCTTATACTCGGCATGGGCAGTAGACTTATGCTTAAGATTAGTGCCAGCAAACGTGCGACTATATGATCTTACGGGCTCAACGTTCAGCTCTAAAGCAGCATTGAGGCCGTCCGAAACATAAAAGGAACGAATGCGCACAGGGTCGTCTGGCTCAATGAAAGCCTGGGCGCCACGGTCGTATACGGAGATGGCGGCCGCAACTCTTTCTACGACCGCTTGCCCTGACCTTCAGTCTTGGGCGGGGCCTGCTAGCGCGTTGAGTAACCGCTGCAGCCCCTCGATATCAGCAGCCGACACCTGAGGGCCGCGCCGAGCACCTGCAGGGCGTGGCTGCGCGGGAAGACGCGGCAGCGCGCCCTCAGGCAGCGGGTTTAAGAGCGAAGCCGGGCGCTCGCGTTCAGCAGCGCGCCGACGACGATCTTGCCGTTGCTCCAACACGTCCGCGACCTGCTCGCTAAGAGCGCCGACGTCCAGCCCTGCGCCTATATTGAGGGCAGGTGGAGGCGAGTCTGCCAGATGGCCCTGCGCATGCGCATTGCTTAACATCATGGCCTCGCCATTGATCTCCATAAGCCGTACGATAAGGGCTTTAGGGACCACCATGGGGTTGAAATAGACAGTGCCCTTGCTGCTAGACGCCTCGCGCTGGTAATCACCGCGCAGATGGCTGCTAGCGACAGCAATGCCTTTGTATATAAGGTAACCCTCTCGGTACGTTATCTTGTCCTTAAGGTTAATGGTGTAGGACTCAAGTTCTGAACACATGAGTGCGTCCCACATAATGTCCCTATTAGATAGGGTAGCATGCACGATGGCAGTAGTCTCAACAGCAGCCGAAGGCCCCTGCCGATTCCGCTGCATACCGCTGGGAACAGCGCCTGCACGCAGACTAGCCAGCATAGCATTCACGCGCACAGCAATCCCGTGAAGGGCTTTCGTGTACGCAAGAGAATGCAGCTGCTTAGATACTACGGCGGCGTGCGCCTGGCGGGCAACGCGCTCGGATTTCTTGGCTACAGCATTCCGCTGCGCGGCATCTGCGATGCGGCGGTGTATCTCCTTGACGATGGCCTTCCGGTTCTGTATCTGCGCCATGAGCGCATTCAAGGCGTCAACATTCTGCTTGTACGCCAGGGGGCTCATAGAACCTTTGCGCGTCACATTCAGCTGTGTAAGCCTAGCGTGAACAGCTACTAAGGTCTTCACGCCACAAGGTTCAGCAAGATCAGAAATCTGCTGAATTAGTAGCGCGACGGCTGTGTGAAAGGACTCGGGAGTAGCCCGCGCCTCGACTTCCGAAACGAAGTTCGTGTCGACGCCGCCGAGTGCAGACTCCATGTAATCATCATGGTTAGCCCAAATATTTTCAAGGATTTGGTCTATAACACCACTGGCTGGCTCTACGTTCTCACTCTCAGCACTAGCGCCACAGTAGGCGGCCAGCGCGCGCATAAGCCTAAACCTAGCAGCCTCAGAGGCCGCAATAAGCTCACGCTGCACTTGCTCAGTGACCTGGCTCTCAACCGTGGTCATGCCAATAAAGGTATTAACCTCATAGTTGGTGCCGAGCGCAAGGTTTAGGGCAGCCACGGTCTGTTCCAAGACACCTTCAAGCTCACTAATAACGGCAGCGCGCAGCATCGCAGGCGTGCCAGCATTAGGGCCAGAGTTTACGACAATAGTCGAAAAGCCAGCCGCGCTAAGGGCAGTATTCAAATTAGAGAATAAGACCCTATATGCATCAGCAGTACTCCTATCGATATCGTCAGCAAACTCATTGGGAATGGTCACAGACTCGAGGCGGATTGGCTTAACACTGTCGGCAATAGAGGGCATATAATCCACAGTGCCTAACGGAATCCGCTCGGCCTCATCTTTGACAGGCACCTGGTGCTTAGGCTCTTTTACCAGGGCCGTTACGGTTCGCGTAGCAGCGATAGCTGCCTTTGCGACTCCGGTCGGCGCTCCGATGGCAGCCATCGCGGCCTCAGCTGTTGCACTGATAACAGGAATGAAGCGCTCCATAGAGGTAAGTTGCGCCTCAGTCAAGTCCGCTCGCGCGCAGTACTCATTAAAGAAAACGACGGGGGACTTTGTTAGGGTGTAGGTAAGGAAGATCCGAACCCTCCGCCTAGTCTGGCGGGAATTGTCAAGACCCCACAGCGCTATAGCAGCTCGCAGGTGGTCCTCGTCGTATTCAATCCGGTAGGTTTGGAGGGCAGACTCGGCTTGGTCATTCTCAAAGCCACCGATTAGAGGTAGGTGCATGTAGTGGTAAACCAGACGGCGGTACGCAAACCTGACCCAACCAGTCTTAGCCAACTGCTCAGCAACATCGTCCTCATAATCGGCCCGCACTCGGGTCCCGGGTAGGTAGTAGTCCAGGTTCCCGCAGTAGTTAGCAACACGGTGGCAGGAGAAGCTCCCCGCGTGCAGACCTACAACGCCCCAGACGCCGTCGACTTCCATAACCAAAGGCAAGCCGCAGTAGCCTCCGAAGGTGGTTGCAAAGTGCAGGCCTTGAGGAGTCAACTGAGTAGGCGCCAAAGAGTACGTGCCGTCGGTATTAGGTCTGATAAGGTAGGCAGGTGAGTCGGCCAGGGGAAATGGGAACACAGGGATCGCAACCGCCTCGGCAGCAGGCTCAATGACCAGCGGGCTCTCCAGATACCTGGGGTCGTCAGGGCTGTACACATGGGAGGGAATCAGCCTGTTATTGCCGACGACACAAGAGTGCACTCGCCGGGAGACAAAGTCCGGGCCGACATACGCCTCCAGCTGTATAGACTGGGCGAAAGGTCGGAGAATTTCAGGCACCGGCCGAATGTCAGCGAAGACTACGAGGGACTCGCTAACAGCAAGCTTCCGTAGCTGCGTAGCAACCTTAACGGAGATATTGCTCTTGTTGGGGTCCAGGCAGATGGTTCTGGGGAATCCACCGGTAGCCGCAACGCGCCTGATCAGGTTAGCGCTGGCGTGGTCACCTTGCGACTCATATCGGCTAGCAAGCGTTTCAGCCTGCCCCGCAGAGTCTAACACAAGTAGCGTGGAAGACGTTAACCTGTAAACGATGAGCACCACCGAGGCTACGGCTGAAAGCAGCACGACAGCTAGTTGGAAGGACAGCATGTCATGACCGAACACCAGCAGGTTGACAGTAAGGCAACTGAGATACATGCTAGCGAAAGGCGAACTCTTGCCTCCCCAATAGGCATAGAAGTCTGCAATAAGCCCACCAAGCCCAAACAGGAAGACACCTTGGACGTCCAGGCTGCTGAAGAATAGGCTATTAAGCAGGACGTAGCGGTATTTGTCAGGGGTAGCAAGCCGCGCAATAACCATGGCGAAAGTGGCCACAAAGTATAGCGCAGCATGCGTCCGGTTCGAAAACAGACATATCCCAGCTGAAAACACCACGGTCGTGAGGATGAAGAATAGGTAGTCGGTTCCGAAGGTATCTACCTGAAAGAACTTATATACTGCAATAAAGCAATTCTCCTGAGAGACGTAAAAGCCATTCGCAGCAATCGAACTGTCAGGAATTGGGCAATTGCGGTTCCACACGTAGATTGAGTAACTGCGGTGCGCATAGCGGTAGCCTAGTTTGCCGATCTCTTTTAGTGCAACCTGCTCCCCCATGAAGTACCAGGTATTCGTATTGGACCAGGTAGAGCCACAGAAGTAGTACTGCCCAGCAATAGTCCGCATAGGCTTCTCACAGTATTTAGGGGCAGTAACGAACTTGCGGTAGTTCTCTGGCACAGGGAAGTCAACAGCAACCTTACAGGTAGTAACTTGATTTTCCATGTGGCTATTAAGGAATCTCATGGCATCGGCGCACTCACTATTCATAGAAGAAAAGCACCAGTCCTGTTGTGCAGAATAGTACGGTGTAGCGCCATACGGGATCGCAATACTGCTTTCACACTTCTCGTCATATAGCCGGCCGCGGAAGTGCCTAGTGGTGCAGTACTGCGTGCCAGGGAGGCCCCTGTCGTCGTAACACACCGTAGCCTGGAACATTATGGGCAAGGTCGGGAATAGGGTGCCCAAGCACGCAAGTGCAAGCACGCCCACTACCAGGTTGACATTGCGAGCATAGCCTCTCACGAGATGAGTGGCCCCCACAACACATAGGAAGGCGGCAACTGCGCCAAGAGCGCCGCCGCCAGGGGCTGTGTGGACTACCGTTGCTAAGCCGCAAATGCCGCCAATAAGAGTAAGACCGCGCGCCATGCGTTCGCCTTCAGGATATTGGTAGCCTCCAGTATTTTGCAAGGTGCCAATATGCAGGCAGCCAGCGGAGAAAATCACTAGGCCAAGGTATTCAGGCCAGGTGAGATCGGAAGGCGGTGCCACAGTCTCCCCAACCCATCTAGGGAAGGGTAGGAAGTAGCGCAGGTAGAACTGAATCATAGAAACAGTACCCTCAACGTCGACAGCGTCGCCATGCGTGGCGCCAAAGACAAACAGTTTAAAAGGGTACCAGCCGAACATGATGCAAAAGCACATGAAGAGCTTCGGGTTCTTAATGATGAGTGCCAAAAGAGTGGCCATTACACTACTGGCGACCTCACGGACAGGGGCGAAAGACTTACGCGACGAAATAGTCGGTGTATCTAAGCCACTGGGCGGGGAGTAGTGCACGGCGATGCCGTCAGGGGTCAAGGAGGCGGCGGCGCCGGATGTGATAGGCACGATGCCCATGCCGTCCAACAGCGCAACGCGTGCAGCAATGGGCGCAGACATAAAGCCGCGAACAGTGTAGCTAACGTGATGGGCTGAGAATAGCTGATGGTAGTTGCCTTTCTCAATGGCATTCCGCACAGCAGTTTCCTGCTGCGGCGATATGTGAATCCGCAAATTCCGGCGCCGCGGCAGGACAGCCTCAAACAGGCCGACCTGCAACAGCGGGGCGACATATTCGGGCTCCTCAGCTGGCAGCTCCAGCTCAAGGTTAGGCAGCGGAGGCTGCAGCACAGCATCACGTAGCTCGAAGATAGCAGCATTGATGTTAAGTGCGTGCTCCTCAGGGGCTGGGTGCTGCACAACAGGGGCTTCGCCTATGGCAGGCTGCTCGTCGCCCGGAAGTTGGTCTCGGATGGCCGCGGGAGCCTCAGGTGCGGCGGGAGGAGGCGCTGGCGCAGCATTAGAGTCGTCGCGCTCCGGCACGTCGCAGGCAGGCGCTCGAGGCGCGAGTTCGGTGGACGCGTCGCCGCGAGCTTCATCAGTCTCTGCATTAAACTGCCGCAGCACAGCAAAAGCAGCAGTGGCAAAAGAGCCAACAGGTGCAGGCGGTACCTCGGGAGTCACGACCGCAGGGGCAAGCGGAGCGGTAGGTTCCGGCGCAGGGTCGCTGGCAGGAGGTGCTACCACCGGCGCGACAGGCAGCGCACCAGAAGGTGCAGCAGCCACAGGCGCAGGTCTGCTAAAGATGGACAAGAGGTTCCGGAATGCACCTAAGGCTGGCGCCAGATCTTGTGTAGTCTCCGTAGTGCTCGGTGGGTCCTCTGAGCCAGAGGACGCGCTAGAGTCACTTTCCTCAGGGTCCTTAACAACAGCGGCCTCGGGGGGAGGAGCCGCGGTTACAGGAGGCGCTTCGGGAAGGGGATTGTTGACTACAACCTGCTGGCTGGTAAGCACTTCCTCGTAGATGTTAGGATTAATGTAAATACACCGCTCCGGGGTGCCGTCGTCGCTTGTGCTGCTACCATAATCAGTATCTCCAGCGGACGAAGAGCCGGTGCACGATCTTACGTCGTCGTCGCCAAGCTCATCGCCGTATTCTGTACCATCATCGTGGTCCGAGTCATCAGCTTCGGAGACGGAGCGATGGGGTGGTTGGTAACTCTTTATCGCCAACTGCATAACTGCAGCTGAATTTCGCGCCTGCGCCAAAGTTTCGGGGGCGATATAGGCAGCGCCGGCGGTAACAACCACAAAGCGGAAAGGGGTCTCGGCAAGTAGGCAGCCCCAGGCGCTCTCTATGCTGTCCTCGAGTATTTGGCCGCGAAGGGACACGCAGTCGCCCTGGTCCAACTCTTCCGCAAGCAGAGAAAAGGCTGCCACACAAGTAGCCACGGCAGTATAGCCGGAGGCCAAAGGGGCGCCAATTCGAGATGCTGCAGCGAAGAAGTCGCGCAGAGACTCAAGGCTAGCTGCGCGGCCATCTGGCTCGGCGCAGACGCAAGATTCTGCGTCACAGGCGGTGTCACCAAGCGCGACAAACTCCTTAACACCTGCGCTGTTGCTGTCAGTGACGTACGCAGCAATAACATATTGGTGCGTCAACTGGGCTACGGCGCTACATAGGTGGCTCCGAGACACAGTAGCGCACATAAGCTCTACAGTAGGGCGGAGGCTTTCGAGGAGGCCGGCTGGGATCTCCGTCGAATGGGTCCGCACGCTGCGAGGCTCGTCGACGGCGCGCACGGCCTCTTCCGCAGGCGGCGTAGCCGGCGGCGTATCTGGGAATGTGTGCGGCTCGGCGGCATCGACGGCGCGTTGCTCGTCAGCGCGGGGCCCGGGAGCGGCCTCAACATCGCCGAGCGAGGCGTCCGCGGCTTCGGACTGAGGCTGCTCCGACGCAATGGAAGAAGGAGCAACGCCCGCGGTCTCGGCGCCAGTTATGCACCCGGGGTAAACGGGGGCGGTTGTGGGTGTGGCGCCGGCATCACTACCGCCGCCATTGTGTTCAGCAGGAAGTGCAGCAGAAGCATCAGAGATCAGCTCCGGCGCTTCGAGCTCTACAGTGGAAGGCTGGGTGTCTCCAACACTACCGGGGGAGGGGCCAGTGGTAGTTGGGTCTACCGCAGCTGAAGCGGCCTCCTCGGAGGGAGCCGCGGGGAGCGGACCCGTAGTAGGGTTCTCAACCTTAGCTGGCTGCTCGGGCGCGCCAGCGGCAGGGGCGCCCGCGCTCGCGGCAGGCGTGTCAGGGCTAGGCGCTGCGCTGCGCACCCGACGGGGTGGGCGCTGCTCAGCCGGCGTCAGATCGCCAGGCGGGACGAATGTCCAGACGCCTTCGGCGTCTTCGCTCCAATCCGAAGTTAGCAAATCGGCGGAAGCGCTGCTAGTAGCGGCGTCGTTCGAGGCAAGCTTGGCCTGCAGCTCGTCTAGCACTGCGTTAGCAGCTGCCTCCGCTGAGGGCTCGCGAGGAGCGGCACTCTGCGGTGCGGGCTTCTCGTCGGAAGGAAGGGCGGAGCCAGTGGTAGCAGGTGGCTCAGCCGCGGGTTCCGTAGACGGTTCGTCAGCGTCGGAGCCGGTCGAGCCAGACTCAGAAACGTCGACAATTCGCCCAGCGTCCTCGTCAGAGGGAGCATCGGTCTTCTTGTTTCTCTTATGCTTCTTCCCGGCTCGGCTGCCGCGCTTAGTCTTACCTTTCGGCGTGCCGTCAGGAAGGTCGGCCAGCTTGGCAGGGGTCTCGGTCGAGATAGCCGTGTCTAGAGCAGCGGCAGGCGCATTCTGCCCAGTCGGCGGGTCGTCGCTGGGAGTAGGGAGCGCAGCGAGCTCCTTCGGTGGCGGCAATTTGCTCGTGGCCTCAGCGATAACCAGGGCGGCGACCTCTACGGGAAGGCAGACCGAGATCTGCGCCAGGCTAGCAGTCGTGCTAGTGGCCCTAGGCATCACAGAGGTCAGATGTTGTAGGAAGTGGTCTTGCCTGGACACGAAGTCGATAGCTGCCGCACCCTGATGTGCCTCTGCAACAGCACTAGAGCAGTAGCCCAGTAGAATGGAGTGGACCGTGCCGGGTGTATCTGTACGCAGAGGCTTCTGGTAGTCAACCACATAGCACCCAGTGGCAGAGCGCACTCGCGCGACGAAGTGGTTGTCGCCAAGATAGATGTAGGAGCTAGCAATATAGCGGTATTTAACATCGACCTCCGGCAGCTCAATGATCGCACCGTGGGCGAAGTAGCCGCCAGTACGTACAAGCATGATGGCAGGCCGCGCCACGAGGGTGGCCTCGGCAACGCCGCCAAGGAGTGCGTACTCTAGCCGGTCACCATTAATTTGGAAGTTCCCAGGCTGCAGCTCGCCGGCGCGGTCGCGGAAGCGCCCGAGGATCGCTACATTTCCACGAATCCCGACGACAGCATCAAAGGCGGAGAGCCATTGCATGATGACCTCATTAACATCGACGAACGCGCCGCGCATGTGCGCAGGAACTAGACCGCCAGCCTCGTCGGGGACTTTGCCGGTGGCGTACGTCTCAAGCACGCAGCGCGCAGCAAGCAGCTCGAGAGGAGCCAGCGTATGCAAGGCAGAGGCGCCGAGCACCAGCATCTCAACGAGGGGATAGCAGCTCGCAAGCGAGTGCAAGGCAGCGTCGTAGGCGCAGGCATTGAGCGCCGTAACGAACCCGGTAGGTTGGCTGGGAAAGCGCCAGTGCCGGCAGTGGGCTACATCGTTGTCAAAGCGGGCCCAGACAGCAGAGTCTTTGGCGGGCCGCTTAACAATCACGGTATTCGGCGGCTTAATGCTAAGAGTCCTGCTAACGTGTAGCTTGAGCCCTGAGGCATCTTCACCCGCCGCTATCCTCACAGCTACTGCCGTCTTGTCAGCAGCGGACATAGCACGCAGCTCAGATAGGTAGTCGCCAGTAAACTGCACGGTAGCCGGCCCGGGTCCTGGCGAAACCTGGTTGCCATTCGCTAAAAAATCCTGGCTAGTAAGCAGGCCGTCGTTATGAACATCGGCGGTAGACTTATAGCCGGCGACCTCGTTTCGGTAGAAGTCAGGCAGCAGCGCAAGTTTAGCAGCCGTCTTGTCTTTCAGCTTAACGCTGAGCTCAGGATCCGATCGCCGCAAGTGCTCAAGGGCAGCGAGCGTGTAGGCACGCCCGCGCTCGCAGAGGTCGGTGCTGTGCACATACACGTTCCGGTACTGCTGGATGCACTTCGCAACAACCAAGACAATTTGCTTGTCCAGAGGTGCAAGGCGGCCATCTTTTAGGTGCTTGCGATTGTAGAGCACCTCAACATGATGTTCCGGAAAATCTTCAGGGAGATAATTGCGAGCACCGGTAATGCAGACGATAGCGCGCGACCGCAGCACTTCGTTCTTGAACGGGAACTGCGAGTACAGCGGATGATCGGCAGGCACGGGGGCGGGCCCCATCACGAGCTCGATTTGGATCCTCTTGTACGTGAAACGCAGCGTCTCAATGGCCTTCGGGAAATTAGGCGGGATCCCGAACAGGTGAGCAGGAATATCGACCTCGCTGAAGGTGCCGGCCTCAAGAGCCTGGTGTAGGCGCAGCCGGCTAAAGGCGCAGCCGGACGGTTCGGACATAGCGGCAGACTCAGCGAGCTTCTGCTTCATAGCATCAAGTTCCTCGACGGTGCGGGGGACAGCCAGATGCGAACCATCATGATCCTTCCTGCCGCGATTCCACTGAAGCTCCCAAAAAGGAGCCATAAGGCACCCGTGGCATTTAGCATGGCCTGCAGGTGCGGTGTTGTTATTGGGAGGGACTCGAGCGGTAGGCGGTGCCGCTGGCGCAGGGGCTGCGGTCTTTGCCTGCACCGCTTTCTTAGGGCTACCCCCCGTTTGGGGAGGGGGCTCGCTGGTGGCGGGCTTGGCAGTGCCAGAAGGGTTTTCCTCCCGCTTTGGGGAGACGGCATCAGTGGCCGCTTCTTTGGGCGGCGGCTTCGGTGTAACCGTGACGATAGCCTCCTCAGCAGAAGAGCTAGTGGGGCTCTTCCGTCCATCCACCGCACCGGCAAGCGCTGCTAGTTTCGCCGCCTTCTTCGCCCGTTTCTTTTGGGACTGGGATAGCCCAGACACAGGCTTATCGCCGCTAGGATCTGTGACCAGCACTGGCGGCGCAGCTGGCTGCTTGAGGGCAGCTGAGTAAGACTTTGCTGCAGTTGGACCAGCGCCAGTACTAGGGGAGCCACCAGGTGGGGCTCGTGCCTTCCCAAGAAAGGGCTGCCCAGGCGGTGCAGTGAAATTGGCCTCTGGCATGGACATCTTTAACAGTTGACTAGACGCCATAGCACGAGGGGTAATGCCGCCCGCAACACTTCCGGACGACTGAAAGGTCATCGAGGAGATGTGCGCAGGGCCGGAGGAGGGTCCGGTGCGCTGCTGGCTGAAATCGGACGTCGTGGAACCAGCGGGACGGCGAGTGCGGGAGGGGCCGGCACCACCGGGAGCACCGCGGCCGTTGGCAGGCGGCTGGTCGCCACGCGGGGGAGCGCCATTACCGCCGCCGGTGTTAGGATGGGTGGACACAGGGGCCTCGCGGGGGTAGTAGGTGAGCAAGACAGTCCGGATGATGGCAAGCTGCTGCAGGTCGTACTCTGTGTGGTCCGTCGGCATGCCAAATACCATGGCAAGCATGCGAGCATCGCTCTCTTGACCAAAGTACTCTAGGTCTGCAGTTAGAATGATAAAGACTGTGCGTTCCAATCTCTTGCCTGCATTCAAGGCGAAGCCCGCGGCCCCAAGCGCGTAAACGCAGCGGTTAAAGGCCTGAGTAACCTTGAGCGGCATCCTCTCCTGAATATCCGAAACATAGAATTTGTACATCTCAGTTTCTCGAACGGCAGGGTACGGTGTGAAGGGAGCATCCGTGCACTGGGCAGCAGAGATGGCCTTCGCCTCCAGGGTAGTCTCCGTCGTTGCGGCAAGCGCGACAGGGTCAGGAATGACCTCGCGCAGCGCAGTAGTAGTTGTCCTGAAAACGTGAAGGCGGAACTGAGGCATGAGCTTATGGTCACGGCCGACATACGCACTGAGCTCAGCAGTTTCAGCTGTAAGCCCAAAGTAGTCTAGGATGGCACAGTAGAACTCCTGGGACGCTACCTCCCGCTGCACATGCTCGAAGTTGAAAAGAGCGTGCAGTTTTTCAGCCAGCTTCCCGGGGACAGTGCGCAGGTAGGGGTATTTCCCGAGCAGACCAATGTAGAAGTCGGCAGCAGGCGTCTTCTGGAAGCCCTTTTTGCTATGGCCCTGCACAACCGCAGTTGGCATGCTAGCGCACATAATGTTCAAGGCAGCAGTAGTATCGGCCCGGTACAATTCCAGTTCGGCAGTAATATAGGCAGCAGCCACACCGGCAAAGTCGTAGTCCCTGTTGATCAAGGAGGCCTCAATTGGGAGGGCGTCAACAAGCTTTACGCGAGTAGTAAACGGGACATGTGGTGGAGGTACAAGCAGCGGCACAATGATTGTATTTGCTGCAGTGCTGGAGGCCAGGTGCGCTATATAGCGGTTCCGGACGATGGTGATATCAGCCGCAGTCGGAGGGAAGACAGAGATACAAATGTCCTCGAGCGGTACCAACGACCAATTTACACCGGCCTGCGCGGCTTGCGTCACTTCAGGAACCTTGCCCCGGAAGAGGGCCATCACAAAGTCTCCGACGGCAGACAATAGGACGCGCATAGAAGCAGCATAATCCATAAAGTCGAACTGGCGCCGGTAGTAGACACTACGAGCGTAGGCGAAAACAGTGCCGACGATTGCCGTAGGGATAAGGGCTTGCAGGGCCAGGATGCCATATGCCCAAAACCCAGTTCCAGTGGAGCGCAGAGACGCGACGTACACCATAACGAGCACTGCAACGACGCCGACCAGCACAGCAGCCCCAGCGGAGACGGATGCAAGCATCGAGCCAGCAGCAACAGGGGCCGCGTCAGCCGGAGTAGGGCCAGCGGGGGCAGCCTGCGGCACTGCAGCAGGAGCAGTGGCGGTTTGGGGAGCCGCAGGCGGTGCGGTGGCAGGCGCAGCGGCCGCGGAGGCGGCAGCGCGGTAGAGCTGCCAGTAGTATTTCGCCTCCGCATACGCGCACTTAGCATACGGCACATGCGAGAAGAAGCGCTCAATTAACCAGTGGCGGGCCATGGCAGTGCCGAGGGTCAGGTCGACGACACTCAGGCACCAGAACGTGAGGACGTTCAGGCCGCAGGAGAAGTTCGAAATGTAGAAGGCATCAAAGAAGAGGCCCGGCCCTGCAGCCCAACGAATCATGTTGTTGACAAAGTAGTAGAGGACAAAACCCAGGAAATAAGCCAGAGCGGCCACGTTTCTCGTGGGGTTCGACAGGCCATCGGCCCCGTGCACAAGCGAGTGAGCCTCGGCAATGTGCGCCTCGTCATAAGTGCCCGCAGGCGCGCTGAACGCGTCGTGCAGGACAGCGCGGCCAGTAGAGGCAAGCACACTCTCATCAGGAATAGATAGGTCAGGACGCTGCCCACGGCGCATCGCATCGAGGAGGACGCGAGCAGCCGGCACAATGTCATCGGGGCGGCGCACCAGGCAGCCAGCCCCGCAGACGGACGCAGGGAGCTCGCGCCCCTCACTATCGAGAGCGATCTCAGAGGTGTCATCAGTCAGGTTGTTTTGGGTGTCATCCTGGGGGCCAAAGCTGGCGCCATCCAGGGCCGAGAGGACAGGCGCAACGTCGAGCTGCGCGTCCACGTCCGCGAGGAAGTTGCGAACGCGCTCAGGCAGGACCGCAATGTAGCGGCCGACGAAGGCAGAAGCAGCGCCGCGCATAGCATCAGCGCCGACAACCACCAGGGAGGGGGGCTCCTCGGGAGGGGGTCCAGAGAGACGACCTCCAGCGAGCTCAGCGGCAGAGCCCAGCCCGGTAGCCACAGGGCCGTCCGGGTATCTTGAGTAGGGGAAGGCAGGCAGCTCCACATTGCCACGGACCACGGTCGGCGGCACATTGGCAGGAGCAATGACTCCAGCAGTCACGAGGAAGCTGTAGTACAGGTAAACCCTGCGCCCGCTGAGGGGGAGAGGCTCCGAGAGGACGAAGTCGCAGCGCCCAAAGTCCTTGTTGACCTTGGCCAGCAGCTGCAGGTAGACATCGTAGGGAGCGGGGCCGAACACGGCCAGGTCCTTGTAGTAGTAGAAAGGCAGGTCGAAGGGGACAGTGATCCTGAGCGGGATGTCGGGCGCAGTCTCGGGGACTGCGACCAGGTCGCGGTATTCCCCACCGCGCGCAGCCTCAGCCATTGCAATGTTGCGAACATGGCCTAGGAACTGCTCGACCTTGGCAGGAGCATCAGGATCCGAGGGGACAGGGTGGAGGGAGGGATTTCCGAGCATGTACAGGAAGGCCTCCTCAAGGCTGGGTTTGTCGCTACAGGTCTTGGAGCGTAAGCCAGCGAGAGAGGCGGCGAACCTAGAGAAAACGGGGCGCAGATCGACGCGCACACCGTTCCGGTCCGTCCTCTGCTTTTCGAACAAGGCGAGAGCTACTGTCTCGCCAGTCAGCTCATGCAGCAGCACATTGTGCTCGATTGCAAGGAGCGCCTTGTTCAGCAGGGAGGGGCCATCGGAGACGAAGCCAACGCGGAAGAGCTGGTGGAGGCTCTCATTGTTCAGCGCGCGCACGATCAGGCAGCGGCCGGGGTTGGCGAGAAACTCGAGGGTTTCACGGTTGAAGGCAGCACAGGCGTTCAGGGGGATCATATCGGTAAAGTTCCGGTCTTGACTCAGCACAAAGGCGGCGTTCTCGCGCGCACTCTGCATGGCGGTGTCGAATTTCGAGTAGGCAGGCTTGGAAAGGAAGTCACGGACAAGAGGGTTCGCGAGGAACTCCTCAACTGCCGCAGGGATGGCAGACGCCTTGGCGCCGGCGATTCCCTGGCGAGAGTTGAAGGAGTCCACCTCGGACCGCGGAGCACCCACGGAGTGGGCGCCCGTCAAGTACATGACAGCGGCGCGATCGCCCCAGCTCCTGGGCGAGCAGGAGAGGAGCTTCGTGCCATCCACAAGGGAGATCTCGTCACGGAGACCGTGAGTCAGGAGCACAGGAGGAAGGCTAGTATCCAACATGATGGTTTCTCGACAGAGGGGTCGAGAAGGGGGGCAAATCTTGAAATAAATCAAA
>Ga0007751_10107462_pt1 | contig 18594 bp, 4 predicted proteins | sample LauGreSBDMM110SN_FD_61640 | JGI IMG/M metagenome (GOLD analysis project Ga0007751, IMG submission 61640) | Metatranscriptome of freshwater lake microbial communities from Lake Michigan, USA - Su13.BD.MM110.SN (Metagenome Metatranscriptome) | ecosystem: Environmental > Aquatic > Freshwater > Lake...
AAAAAATACAAGCACTCTATCAGCCAGTTTGGCAAGTGCAAATCGGTTCAAACTTAACTCAGAAGCCAGCACCAGAGCACCGGCATACACTTGTCTTCGCCTCGACGACTGTAGGATTGCCAGCGACCGTATTAAACGGCGCAGACACCACAAATATTTATGTGGTGCCAGGCCATAGCTTCACCAAAAAATCCGAAGCGCTTTGGATCATCGACGAAACTTCGCCGAATGATTATGCCAAAGTCATTCAAGAAGTTAACCAAACGATCACGCTCACGAGCGTCGCTTTAGTTTGGCCTGAAGGTTGGGATGAAAAGAATTTCCATTCAGCCTTTGGTGAGCAAATTTTATTGAACGCGTCGTACGTCAGCAACGCACTCACTCAGCTCAACTTCGCGATACCGTTATGGTTTTTGGTGAATCGATCGGCCTCGTTGACGCAAGAGCATTTTTCAATACCCTTCGCTAGCATGCTCAATGGCTTTGCGCGCTCATTGTTTTTAGAAAACCCAGCGATACGAGGCGGTGTTTTAGAGTTTGACGAGACCGGCGCACAACATGTTTTTGATGAGATCACAGCTGACACGGCCGAAGGTCAAATTCTGTTGCTTGGAAACAAAAGGTATGTCAGTCGCTTAGAGCCGGTCGAGATCGTCCCGTTTCAGAAGCTACAAATCGCCGAAGACGCAACCTACGTGATCACGGGGGGCACGGGCTCACTCGGACTTCAAGCCGCAAGGTTTCTTGCCTCAAAACATGCCAGTGAAGTGATTCTGTTGGGCAGAAACATCCCGAGTGAAAGCGCACAACAGGCGATCCAAGAGATAGAGGCCTTAGACACCAAAGTACTGTTTATGCCCTGTGATGTGTCACAAGCCACACAAGTCAAACAGGCCTTTGATTTTTTGCTTAAGAACAAACGTCAAATCAAGGGCGTCATTCATGCCGCCGGCGTGGCGACCCCCATTTTGTGTCAAGACCTCACACCCAAAGCGCTACACAACATGTTCGAGGCCAAGGTGCAAGGGGCTTGGAATTTGCACGAACAAACTAAAGAACTCGATCTTGATTTTTTTGTGCTGTATTCTTCAATTTCAAGCGTGCTTGGTACGGCTCAATTGGCGCACTACTCTGCCGCCAATTCATTTTTAGACGGGCTCGCAACGCATCGTCGCTCGTGTAATCTGCCTGCTATCAGCATTAACTGGGGCCCCTGGCAGAGTGGTGGTCTAGTTCAAACCACAGCCGGCGCAGACAAGGTATTAAGTAGCGGATTTTTGAGCCTAGCACCAAGCGACGCGCTTCAATATCTCGAACAAGCTCTGTTGCTCAATCGCAGTCAAATTACCGTTGTCAACGCCAATTGGAATCAAGTTAAAAACACCTTCTCTGTTCACTATGAACAACCGATCTTTGAACGGTTAGCTCCAGACACAGCAGAGACCGAAACCGTTTCAGCCCCATTGCTGTTGAATCAACTACATGAAATGCCTGCGTGGAATCGCTCAGAGGCCTTGAGTGACTATATCAGTCAACAAGTATGCGCCTTGCTTGAGATATCTGACCGTACGACGCTAGATTTTAGAAGAGGTTTCTTTGATTTTGGTATGGACTCTTTAATGGCGGTCGCGCTTAGAACTCGGTTAGAACAACAATTGGGTTGCAAACTCGTGGCCTCAACAATCTTTGATTTTCCCAGCATCGAGCAGCTCACCAAATATTTGCTCTCGCTGCTGTTTACTGAGGTCAAAACCTCACAAGCTTTAGAGAGCCCGGTCACTCAGCCCTCGATTAAAAAAGTTGCAGTGCATACCCAGGAGAACGAACTCTCTGACGCTGAAATCGCGGCGCTCATCGAGGGAGAGCTCTCATCCCTGAATGCTAAAAAGGATGCTTAATGAGCGACTCGCCTGTAGCGCCAGCTAGCCCCTTACAAAAAGCTTACTCGCTCATTCAGTTACTGCGCAAAGAACTAGAGCAAGCGAAGACTCTCTCTGACGAACCCATCGCGGTGATTGGGATGTCATGCCGCGCACCGAGTGCGAAAAATCCAGAAGACCTCTGGCAATTAATTCGCGAGGGACGCGACGCCATTACCGACATTCCAAAAACGCGTTGGAATGCGCAAGATTATTATGACCCCCGTCCGGGTACCCCAGGCAAAGCCTACACGCTTCGCGGCGGCTTTGTCGAACATGCAGACAAATTTGATGCCAGCTTCTTTGGAATTTCGGCCCGAGAGGCTGAAGGCATGGATCCTCAGCAACGCCTCTTACTTGAGGTGGCCTGGGAGGCACTTGAGCACGCTGGCATCCCACCCTCTTCACTGAAAGAGAGTGCCTCTGGGGTTTTTGTAGGCGTGACCTCTAGCGATTACGGTCTTTTGCAGGCTTGCTCGGATACGCCTGGAGACAGTAATCCTTACTTCAACACTGGGACACCGCTCAATGCGTGTGCCGGGCGAATCTCTTACGTGTTGGGCTTGCAAGGACCTTGCATGGCGGTCGATACCGCCTGTTCGTCTTCACTGACGGCCATTCATCTTGCCTGCACGTCTTTGCGAGCAAAGGACTGCAATCTTGCCTTAACGGGTGGCGTCAATCTCACCCTCTCTCCCTTGTTAAATGTGACGCTCTCGGCTGCGGGCATGATGTCTGCAGACGGTAAGTGCAAGACCTTCAGCGAAGACGCCAATGGTTACGTGCGTGGTGAAGGCTGTGGCATCGTCGTATTAAAGCGACTCTCAGATGCGCTTGCAGACAAGGACAACATACTCGGGGTCATTCGTGCAACCGGAGTGAATCAAGACGGTGCAAGCAGCGGCTTTACCGTTCCTAATGGCCTTGCGCAACAGAAACTGATTCGTCAAACGCTTTTGAAGTCTGGTCTTCGGCCTCAAGACATCGATTACGTCGAGGCGCACGGCACCGGCACACCGCTAGGCGATCCTATCGAAGCGCAGTCTTTGGGGGTCGTCATCGGTCAGGCTGAACAACGCGATCGACCTTTATTGGTTGGCTCGTTGAAGTCAAATATTGGCCATCTTGAATCAGCCGCCGGCGTCATGGGTCTGATTAAATTGCTCAAAGCGCTCGAGCACCGTGAACTGCCGCCCACACTGCATATTCAGCAGCCTAGCAGCCGTATCCCTTGGGATGATTTGAATCTGCAGCCCGTTGCTGCATTACGCGCGTGGTCGACTCAGGGTACGCCTAGGCGCGCGAGTTTAAGTGCCTTCGGAGCAAGCGGAAGCAATGCCCACTTGATCATCGAAGAGGCCGCAACGGCTGTAGAAGCTGTTGCTTCAGCCTCTGACCCTCAGCTTTCGATTTTGGCTTTATCCTCAAAAAGTAAAGAGGGTTTGGCGCAAACTGTGAACGCCTATCGTCGGTTTTTAGGCGAAACAGAGTCTTCGCTTAACGCAGTCTGCCTGAGCAGTAACCGCCATCGCGATCATTTTAAATATCGTGTGGCGCTGACCGCCAGAACAAAAGAGCAAGCGATCGAACTTCTTGATCAGTATTCAACGGATAAAAACAGTGCTGACGTACATAGCACCCGAGCAGAGATCAAAAAGGCCCCAAGAATCGCCTTCGTATTCGGCGGTCAAGGGTCTGTTTACGCAGGGATGTCGAAAGAGCTTTATTTGCAGCAACCCAGCTTTGCCAAGGCATTAGATGAGTGCTGCAGCATACTCGATGACATTCTAGACATCCCGCTGCTGCAAGTCATGCACTCTGATGACGAGAGTGTCAGCAGTCTGCTCAATACAAAGGCACGATACGCGCAACCTGCGTTATTCAGCGTTCAATACGCGTTGAGCCATATGTGGATGGCGTTGGGGTTGAAGCCTTGCGCCGTGACTGGACACAGCTTAGGCGAGTATGCCGCGGCCTGTGTTGCGGGGGTGATGAGTCTGAAAGACGCCTTGCAGCTTGTAGCAGAACGCGGAAGGCTCACCGACACCTTAGACGGTGATGGCGCGATGATGGTCGTTTTTTCTAATGTAGAGAAAATCACCCCGCTGATTCAGCCGTATGACACTTGCATAAGTGTTGCCGTAATCAATAGCGAAAATAGTATTGTTTTGTCGGGTGACAAAGAAATACTAAGGACCATCAGTAAACAGTGCCAAGATCTAAAGATCGAGACCCATCCTCTAACGGTGACACACGCGTTTCACTCGCCGCTGATGGATCCAATTATTAAAGACCTAGAGAGTTTTGCTAAAGGCTTAACCTACGGCCAGCCAACGCTTGCTTTTTTCTCTAGTCTGTCAGGCAAGATGCTCGATGCAGAGACCAAAATCTCAGCAAGCTATTGGAGTCGTCACTATCGTGAGCCAGTACTTTTTTCAAAGGCACTCGAGAGCCTGGCAAGTGCCAAGCCCGATCTAGTCATCGAAATTAGCCCCAACCCACTGTTGGCAAATCTCGGACAAGCTCAACTAAACGTCGCAGCTTGGCTGCCTAGCCTACAGCGTTACAAGCCTGACGGGCAGGTTGTCGCACATACAGTTGCCAAACTCTATGCGTTCGGCTTGCCGATCGACTGGGCGCATTGGAATTTCGGCGCCACACACCACATACCTAACCTACCCACTTATCAATTTCAGCGTCAGAGTTACTGGATTAATACTAAGGAACAACAAGTCATGAATGCTCCAACTTCACCTGGTTTACAAGCGCCAGCACCCGTTGTGGATCACTACGATTCCATTCTGAATCGACTGCTGCACTTATTTGCTGAACTATTTCGGGCGTCCCCTGAAGAGATCGACATCCACTCACCCTTTGTTGAAATGGGAGCAGATTCGCTGGTACTGCTGTCCGGCGCTCGCGTCATCGAGGATAACTTTGGTGTCAAAATCGAAATTAGACAGTTTTTTGAAGAAATTAGTTCGGTGAGTGCGATTGCACACTACTTGAACGCACTGCAGGCAACCCAGCTTGCCCCAGAGCAGGCGACCAACACGACCAACCCAACGCCTGCGCCAGCAGCTGTTGCACCTCAGGTTGTTGCACCTCAAGTTGCTGTGCCTCAGGTTATCGCACCCCAAGTTGTTGCACCCCAGGTGATCGCACCTCAAGCTTACGCACCAACGGCCATAGCAAGCCATGCGCCCGCTGCCGTGTTCCAAAGCATGCCAGTGATGGCGCCCGTCTCAATGCCTGCACCTTTAAGTTTTACACAACAAGACGGCTCAGCGATGACTCAACTGATCCTGGCGCAAACTCAATTAATGTCTCAGCAGTTGGCTTTGATGCACGCAACCGCTTTTGGTCAAGCTGGTACACAAGCGTTTGCACAACCTGCTGCACAGGTGCTTACGCAACCTGCTCAACAAGTGCTCGCGCAACCAGCGGCACAGGTACTTACGCAACCCGCTGCGTCGGTTCAGCCACAGGCGCCCGTTCAATCGCAGGCTCTCTCTGTCACCAAGCCCACTGCAGCGCACGCGATCGTTGCTGCTGCAACCGCGGCGTCAACAAGTTCTGCGCCTGTACCGTCTAACTCTGAACCTGTGTCTCCCCAGTCAGAAGACCGCTCGTCACCATTACGCGCGCTGAACATCCCGATTAAGCCAACTGTTGGAAACTTATCAACCCAACAAAGTACCTACCTGAATAATCTGATTGATCGCTATCAGAAGAAAACGCCTAAATCGAAAGCGCTAGCACAAGCCAGCAGAAAAGGTCTTGCTGACAGCCGCGCAAGTATCGGCTTTAGATTTTCTACCAAAGAAATTTTATATCCGATCACAGGCGTCGACTCAACCGGCTCACGTATTTGGGATGTGGATGGTAATAATTACGTCGATCTAACCATGGGTTTTGGCGTGCTACTTTTTGGTAGCAAACCAGAGTTTCTTGAGGGCGTCATTCAAAAAGAGTTAGAGCATGGGTTTCAATTAGGCCCCCGCTCCATTCACATGGGTGAAATTACCGAACTCTTTACAGACTTAACAGGACACGACCGCGTCGCTTTTACAAACTCGGGCACTGAGGCCGTGATGATCGCCATGCGCTTGGCGAGATCAGCGACTGGCAGAAGCAAAATTGTGATTTTCGATGGCGCCTACAATGGTCATTCGGATGGCACTTTAGTCAAGACTAGCATCATCAACGGCGAGTTCGTCTCTGAACCACTCGCTCCGGGCGTACCCGACAACATTGCCAAAGACGTTCTTGTCTTAGAGTATGGCACCCAAAAATCTTTAGACATCATCCGCGAACATGCACATGAGTTAGCGGCAGTCATGGTTGAGCCCGTTCAAAGTCGACGTCTTGATCTTAAGCCCTTTGAGTTTTTAAAAGAATTAAGAGTACTGACACAAGAGAAAAACGTCGCTTTGATTTTTGATGAAATGGTCAGTGGCTTCAGAGCCAGTCCTGCCGGCGTTCAAGGCCTACTTGGCATCAAAGCAGATCTGGCAACCTATGGGAAAATTATCGGCGGCGGCTTGCCGATTGGCGCAGTCGCTGGTTCGGCTCGCTTCATGGGTGGTATCGATGGCGGATTTTGGGAGTATGGGGATGCGTCATATCCTCGAGAGACCCGAACTTATTTTGGTGGAACCTTCTGCCAACATCCACTTTCGATGGCCACATGCTTGGCAACCTTGAGAAAGCTCAAGGCCGAGGGCCCTGCTTTACAAGAGAACCTGAACCGCAGAACTGCGGAACTAGCCAATACATTAAATCAATTTTTCGAATCTGAAAGTATCCCGATTAAAGTTGTCTATTTTGCGTCGACTTTTCAATTCAAGTTCTCTGGCAACTTGGAAATGTTCTATTACCAATTGCTCGAAAAAGGGGTCTATATCTGGGAGTGGCGTGCGTGCTTCTTGTCGACAGCGCATACCGATCAAGATTTAGACGATGTCATCAAAGCAGTCAAAGAAACAGTCTTTGCGCTGCGCGACGGTGGTTACATCAAATCTGCCCCAACGACTTCAACCCTTTCGAATACTAAAGCACTCGAAACTAACGCGACAGAAAAGGAGGCGCCCTCTGAGAGGGCATGGTTTCGTCAACAATCGAAACTAGCCCATTCGGGCTCTTTGTCTGACCTCAATATTGCGTCGGGTTTTAGCGCCAAGCACTTGGATTTCAGTGTGTTTTATTTTGGCAACTACGATGCCAACAACGCTGCGGGTAAATATCAACTCGTGATGGATGGTGCGCAGTACGCTGATACACATGGCTTCAGCACCGTGTGGATCCCCGAGCGTCATTTCGATGAGTTTGGCGGCTTCTCGCCTAACCCTGCTGTATTGGCAGCAGCCGTCGCGCGTGAAACCAAACGCATTCAAATTTGCGCCGGTAGCGTTGTGGCGCCTTTGCATGACCCGATTCGAATTGTCGAAGAATGGTCGCTCGTGGATAATCTCTCTGACGGGCGCGTAGGCATCAGCTTCGCCTCAGGCTGGCATCCCAACGATTTTGTTTTTGCTCCCGATTCTTTCAGCGAGAATCGTAATGTCATGTTTGAGTCAATTAACACAGTCAGACATCTTTGGGGCGGCGGATCAATCTCACGCAAAGGTGGCAACAATAGCGACGTTGTCTTGCGCACCTTTCCGAGGCCCAAACAAGCACAGGTGCCAATTTGGCTCACCGTTGTTAATAATCCAGATTCTTATCAAAAAGCAGGTGAGCTTGGGCTGAATATTCTGACCAATTTGATGGGTCAGTCACTTGAGGACTTGGCAAAAAATATTCGCCTTTACAAAGAATCTTACGCGAAACATGGCCACGATCTTAACCAGGCACGCATTACTGTTTTGATTCACACCTACCTAGAAGAAAACGCCGAGCAAGCGATTGAAGAAGCACGCAAACCCATGTGCGACTATCTACTCTCGAGTATTCATCTGTTTCAAAAAATGGCTTCAGGCTTGGGGCCGGTTCAAGACATCGATCGCGCTTCAAAAGAAGATAAAGACTACATTGTCAATAAAGCTTACGAAAAATACGTGGCAACCAGTGCGTTAATTGGTTCACCGACAACGGTTGAACCCATTGTCGATGTCATGCTTCAAATGGGTGTCACCGAATTAGCCTGTTTTATCGACTTTGGTGTGAACGCACAAAAAGTTCTACAAAGCCTGCCGCAGATTAACGAACTGAAAGACGTCTACCAAGCACGTCTTTTAAAAGCTCGAAGCTCTTTTCCTCTTGGCGAGGCGCAAAAGCAATTATGGTTAATTGCCCAAATGAACAAAGAGGGAAATTTAGCCTATAACGATCCAGGTGCTGTCTCTTTGCAGGGTCAACTCGACACCGCACTGTTAAAGACCGCCGTCGAGGCCTGCATCCATCGTCACGAGTCTCTCAGAACTTGGCTTGATCAAGACGGCAATGAGCAACACGTGAAGGCTCCAGAAGAATTACATCTTGAGCACCTCGACCTGAGTGACTCAGCAGAGCCTGCAAGTGCTTTAAAGGAGTGGTTTCTTTTACAAGCCAACACGCCGTTTGAACTGAGCGGTGCAACGCTGTTTAAGCCAACTTTACTCAAACTCGCCGCTGAGCATCATGTGCTGGCTCTGTCTAGTCATCACATCATCTCGGATGGCCCCTCGATGGGGGTCGTGCTGCACGAAATTATTCAAAACTATGCCAGTCTAACGAAAGGCTTGCAACCGCTCGTTTCCCCAGCCATGCAGTACAGAGACTTTCTGAAGTGGCAAACTCTTCAACAAACAGCTGAGGCGACTCAAGCGCACGAAGCGTTCTGGTTAGAGCAATTTTCAAACAACATACCTGATTTAACTTTGCCTTACGATTTTCCACGGCCTCAAGTTAAAACCTACAACGGCGCTCGCGCTTGGGCGCAGATTGACCCAACGCTCTTGAAATCTGTGCGAGCGCTTGCTGGTAAAAATGCCAGCACGCTGTACATGGTTTTGTTTGCAGCATTTTCTGTTTTGATGCATCGCTTAAGTGAACAACGGCAGGTTGCCATCGGTGCCCCCTATACAGGTCGAAGCATCAGCGGCTCTGATTCGTTAGTCGGCTACTGCGTGCATTTACTCCCAATCTTAAGTGTCTTGACACCGAACGACACCTTTGCAGCACACTTGCAAACAATTAAGCAAAAACTGTTGCAAGCCTACGAGCATCAAGATTATCCGTTCGCGCGCTTGCTAGATCAGTTGAACTTGCCTCGCGATATCAGTCGTTCGCCTTTGATTAATGTGATTTTTAATCTAGAGCGACTCGACGAAGCACAAGTCATTGATGGTTTAAAGGTTGAGATGCAACAGCAACCGATTGCGTACACTCGGATGGATTTAACCTTTACAGCAAATCTAAAGCGCGATCACGTCACCCTAGAGTGCGACTACAACACCAATCTTTTTGAAGCGTCAACGATTGAAAGCCTCTTAAAGTCTTATCTTTCAATTTTAGAAACGGTCGTAAAAGACCCGCTCGTCAGTCACGGCAATATTCCACTCGTGAATCGTCACGATGCGAATATCCAATTAGCTACATGGAATCACGCAGAGCGCAAACCAAAATTAGAGTCGTTTATTGACACTTGGAATTCAAGCGTCACCCAGCACCCTGATACCATCGCACTCGTGTCACTTGTTAGTGGCAACGAGGTGACGCTCACGTATGCAGAATTAAACGCACAGGCAAATCAACTGGCGCACCATTTACTCAGTCTTGGCTTGCAAAGCGACCAACGAACAGGCATTTGCCTCACGCGGTCGTGGCAGATGGTCGTAGCCATGCTTGCCTGCCTCAAAGCGGGTGGCGCCTATGTGCCCTTAGATCCAAGTTATCCGAAAAGCAGGCTGTCTTACATCCTAGAAGACGCCAAAATTGAGTTACTCATCACTGAGCAAGCTATCTTTGATACGCTGTCATTTCCTGCAGAAAGGTCTTGCCGCCTTGATACGGATCTCAAGGCGATTCAGAGTCAAGCGCGCACGAATCCTGCCGTAACAATCAACGCACAAAATCTAGCTTACGTCATCTACACCTCGGGCTCGACAGGCCAGCCTAAAGGCGCGATGATCACGCACGAGGGTTTCAGTAATTACTTAAACTGGGCAAAAGAGGCGTATCACGCCGAGCAAGCCGACGGCTCGCCTGTTTTGGGCTCGTTTAGTTTTGATGCAACCATCACCAGTATTTTTGTTCCGTTTATGGCGGGCAATAAAATAGTTTTACTGCCAAACGGTGACGAACTACAAGCCTTGAACAGCTTAAATCGCTCTCCGTATCAATTCAGTTTTATCAAGATTACACCAGCCCATCTTGAAATACTGAACTCATTACAAGAGACAGATAAACTCAGCAACACTGCCCTCACCCAAGCGCTCGTGTTAGGTGGTGAGGCGCTACAAGCGTCTTCAGTGAACCCTTGGTTACAAACCGGTCAGGTTAGCATTGTGAACGAATATGGTCCAACCGAAACGGTGGTCGGGTGCTGTGTGTTCGAAACCAAAGACTCGGTGCGTGGTTTGGTGCCGATTGGCAAACCGATTGAAGGCATGCGGATGTATGTACTTGACTCCGACTTACAACTCTTACCTGCGGGTATTGCAGGTGATTTGTATATCGGTGGTCTCGGGCTGGCGCGGGGCTATCTGGCTCGTCCGGCACAGACCGCGACGTCTTTTGTTCCGGATCCTTTCTGTCAAGAAGAAGATAACCCAGGCGCACGGCTGTATAAGACCGGTGATCGTGGTCGCTATCTCCCTAACGGTGATTTAGTTTTCTTAGGTCGAAAAGATAAGCAAATTAAACTCAATGGCTATCGTATTGAATTAGGTGAGATTGAAGTTGCCCTCGCTCAGGTGGCGGGCGTGAAAGAAGTGGCAGTCATGCTGCGTGAAGATCGCCCTGGTGTCATCCGTCTAGTGGCTTATTACAGCTGTCATCGGGATGACAGTCTGACCGCACAACAATTACGTGATGCTCTCAAGGATCAGTTGCCAGAATATATGGTTCCGACGGCCTTCGTATCGATCACCGAGATGCCCCTCTCTACCCACGGCAAAGTCGATGTCAGTGCCCTACCACCACCGCCAAGCGGCGAACCCATAGAGGCTCATGACAACGTCGCACCTTCTGGAGATCTACAAATTACGATCGCAAAAGTGTGGTGTGAAGTGTTGGGTTGCTCTCAAGTGAACCCCACTGATAATTTTTTCGATTTAGGTGGCAACTCGCTGCTGATTCTTCAGGCTTTTAAAAAGCTCGATTCGATATTACCTACTGACTGTCAAGTCATCGACCTGTTTAAATATCCCACGATTAAAACGCTCGCTGAGTTTATTACCAAAGACCCAACAAGTGAAAATCTTGTGTCTGAGCAAATGACAGATAGGATTGCCAAGCAAAAAATGGCCACACTTAAGACAGCGGGTAGCAGAAAAGTAAGCCTAAGCAAGAAGCCATCCAACAAACCGGTTACTGCTTAAGCGTATATGAATCAGACTGAATCGATTAAAAATCTAGATTGTATCGCCATCGTTGGCATCGCCGTTCGTATGCCTGGGGCAGCAGACGTGCGCCAATTTTGGGAAAATCTTAAAACCGGTAAGGAATCCATTTCGCTCTTTAGCAAAGACGAAATGCTAGAGGCGGGTGTCAGCGCCGAGATGATTGATCTTCCAAACTATATCGCTGCCAAAGGGATTCTTGACGGTGCCGAGTTATTTGATGCCAATTTTTTTGGGATCGCACCACGCGAGGCTGAGCTCATGGATCCTCAGCATCGAGTGCTCATGGAGTGCGCTTGGGCAGCCATGGAAGATGCAGGCTACGTACCTGCTCAATACCCAGGACGCATTGCAGTTTTTACGAGTGCCGGCATGAATACTTACCTGCCGGTCAACTTAATGTCTAATCCTGATTTGCTTGAACAAGTAGGAGGGTTTGAGCTATCAATTTATAACGATAAAGACTTTGTTCCCACGCGTATTGCCTACAGTATGAACATTAAGGGGCCCGCCATTGATATTGGTACGGCCTGTTCGTCATCGTTAGTCAGTACACATTTAGCTTGCCAGCACCTTTTAACGTATCAGTCTGATATGGCTCTGGTGGGTGGTGTCACCATCCATCTGCCACAGAAAGTCGGTCACCTGCATGAAGCGGGCTCAGCCTATTCACCGGACAGACACTGCCGCCCGTTTGATTCAACGCAAAGCGGTCTGATTGACGGCAATGGTGCTGCCGTAATTATTGTCAAACGACTAGAAGATGCGCTGAATGACGGAGATAAAATCCACGCGTTAATCAGAGGTAGTGCGATTAACAACGATGGTTCGGACAAGGTGGGCTATGCAGCACCGAGCGTGAACGGCCAGGCTGAAGCGATTCTTGAAGCGCTCGCCGTTGCCGAAGTCGAGGCCGATTCGATCAGCTACGTAGAAGCTCACGGCACCTCTACGCCACTAGGTGATCCGATTGAACTTGCGGCCCTGACTCAGGCTTATAGAACTGGCACTGATCGCACGGGGTTTTGTGGTGTCGGCTCGGTCAAATCCAACATTGGACACGTTGATAAAGCAGCTGGTTTAGCTGGATTGATCAAGACAACGCTCGCGCTCGAACATGAACTTTTGCCGCCCAGTCTAAATTGGAAAGCGCCCAATCCAAAACTTCAAATTGAGAAAACGCCCTTTTATGTCGTGCATCAGCCAAAGCCATGGCCCCGCACGGCTCAGCCCCGCCGCGCAGGTGTGAGCTCTTTTGGTGTCGGTGGTACGAATGCGCACGCCATCTTAGAAGAGGCACCACTACCCGAGCCGTCTTCACCGAGCCGAAACCGGCAACTGATCACTTTATCAGCCAAGACCAAACAGGGCCTGGCTGAGTACGCCAAAAATCTCGCGACACACCTCGCTAACAATCTCGACAGCAATATGGCGGATGTTGCCAGTACGCTGCAACGTGGCAGAAAGGCCTTTTCACAGCGCCTCTCATTTACCTGCCATTCTGCACAAGAGGCTGTGGATGTTCTGCACGCTGAAAAGTACAACACCTCAGAAGACAAAAATTTTACCAACGCAGTATTCATGTTTCCTGGGCAAGGCAGTCAGTATGCCGGAATGGCGAAAGAGCTTTATCAAGACGAACAAACGTTCAAAGATACGGTTGATACCTGCGCATTGATTTTACAACCGCTTATCAAACAAGATATTCGAACAATTTTATTTCCTGAGCAGGATGAGATTGATCAGGCTAACTTACGCCTGCAAGAAACAAACATTACGCAGCCTTGCCTCTTCACCATCGAATACGCCTTAGCCAAGCTCTGGATCGAGTGGGGCGTGACACCAAAAGCGATGATCGGGCATAGCTTGGGTGAATATGTTGCCGCCTGCCTTGCCAATGTATTGTCCTTGGAAGACGCTCTGAAACTGGTGGTAAGTCGCAGTCAACTCATGCAAGGGATGGCAACTGGCTCGATGTTGTCTGTTCCGCTTTCGGCTGAACAGATTCGACAAGATATCAAATCGTCGACTCTGGCAATCGAGATTGCGGCAGAAAACGGCCCTGCCTTATGTGTCGTCGCCGGACCTCAAGAGCAGATCGAACACTACCAAGCGATGCTGTCACAGCAACATGGAGTCGATAGTCAAGTCTTAAGAACTTCGCATGCGTTTCATTCTGCAATGATGGAACCTATGCTCGCAGCATTTGAGAAAGTTCTGATGACTGTGCAGTTCAAGGCCCCGAGCATCCCCTATATTTCAAACTTGAGTGGCACTTGGATCACTCAACAAGAGCCAACTCAGCCAGAATATTGGTGCCGACATCTCAGGCAATCCGTTTGTTTTAGTCAAGGTATTCAAACAATACTTGCCGAAACTGAAAGCGCCTTACTGATCGAAGTTGGACCAGGAAAAACCTTAGGACAGTTAGCCCGTCTGAATCAAAACCAAGACGAGACTGCGACAACCGCTGTCTACAGCTTACCGACGGTGCACGAGAAAACAAGCGCTACAGATTTCATCCTAAACAGTCTGTCAAAGGCGTGGGTCAGATATCAACCCATCGATTGGGATGCGTTTAATCAACAAGGAAAGCGCCTCAAGGTCTCTTTACCGACTTATCCTTTTGAACGCACAAAGTACTGGATTGAAGCCGGAAAAACCAAAACGGAAACAACAACAGTTGATGCAACGTTAAATACTCGGCAAGTCGATCCGAACAAATGGTTTTATATCGACTCTTGGAAATCGGCACACTTACTCAATCCGAACACAGAAAACAAATCTACTTTTTTAATTTTCTGTTCGCAAAGCCCAACGATAGAGGCATTACAAAACAAATTACAAAGCCACGGACACCAAGTTATCCTCGCCCATTCAACGCCAACTTTTACGCGGGCAGGAGCGACTCAGTTCACTTTGGATTTCAAGAGTTCTGCTCAAGTCGAAACGTTATTTTCAACGCTTCAACAAGAACAGCAGCACTTTGATAACGTTTTGTATCTCGACGAAAACATAAACGCATCTCTCGATAGTACGCTTGAGTTTTTGAATATTGCCAAAGCACTTGGTCTACTTCAAGAGGCACCGATCAGAACTTTGCGCTTTGTGGGTCAAGGTATGACGGGGCCTTTCGCGTCTGCCACACTACATCCTATTAAAGCCAGCATATTTGGACTGATTGCCAGCCTAGAGTACGAACAACCGACGACTCGCTGTGCTGTATTAGATGTAGATGCGCTAGATGCTTCAACGTTACAAAAAATCTATCAATGGTTGTTGCATGATCAGACGAAACGTATCGCTGCTTTGCGAAGCGGCGAGTATTGGGAACTCAACCTGCAAGCACTGCCCTTAAATCAGACACCACTGCAACGTCAAATTGATCATCAAAAAACCTATCTTGTGCTTGGTGGACTTGATGGCGCGGGTCAAGCCTTTTCGCAGGCTCTTGCCGATACTGTTCAAGGCCAACTCATTCTCAGTAGCAGAGAACCAGACTTTAAAAATAACGCTAACGTAAAATCGTTTATTGACGGCCTAGAACAATCGGGCTCACAGATTGTTTCGCTTTACCTAGATCCTACGCAAACCGATAAACTTGACGAGTCTTTGAATACGATTGGGCAAATGCCCAACAAAGTGGCTGGTTTAATTTGTTGTTACGACATGCTCGACTCTAAACCGATCGGCTTGATCAATACACTAGAAATCAGTCAGTGCGAAAAATACCTTGCCAAGCAGCGACTTTTTTTAGAACAGCTGAGCGCTTACGTTGATACAAAACAATTAGACTTTTGTATTGTGATGTCATCACTTTCAGCAAAAATTGGCGGTATTGGCCAAACTGCACACGCGATGGCTGGTAGTTATACCAACGCCTTTGTTGGTCATCAATCGCGCAATGGCACCACGCCTTGGATGGTAATGAATTGGGATCGCTGGACTGATAACAAAGACACTGGCGCAGTGAGTGATGACTTCAGCGTAAAAGAAGGGATGTTCGCCTTTCAGAAAGCTCTTGATCTGCTACCCCTACCCTCAGTCACGATCGCTACCAGTCATCCCGAACTGCGTAAAGAGCAAGCAAGGTATTCGGCTGCAAACACGGTTGCCACTCTAGCCACACAGGAGTTATATGAGCGCCCCGAACTTGAAGCCGAGTTCATCGATGCCTCATCGCCTACAGAACTAAGACTAGCCAAGCTTTGGCAAGAATGTCTGAAGATCAAACGCATCGGAGTGCATGATAATTTCTTTGATCTTGGCGGACACTCTTTGCTCGCAGCTCAACTGATCCGTCAAATCAAGCAGACTTTTCAAGCCACTGTCGATTTAGGATTATTTTTTAGCGCGCCAAGCATTGCTGAACAATCGCAGCTTATCGATGCGCAAATCACAGCGAATGACGTAACAAATAGGATGACGATTGAACTGGATAAGCTAGAGAATATGACCGAGCAAGAAGTCGAGGCGCTTCTTGCTAGCGGCCAATCACCTGAAGAGCTTCTAAAGTTGCTCAACAAGTGACAAGGTTGAAACTAGTGAACCAATTCTAACTTGCCCTCACCCGTTAATTTCTTTAAGTCGATTGTCGCAACACATCTGACTTTTTGAAAATTTAAGGTGAGCATCCCTACGATTACAGCCTGTCCGTTAAGTTTGTTATCACCGATTTGCGAGAGATCACTTTGCTCAACATCCACAGCAAAACCGAGTACCGTACCGCCCTGCGTCTCGGTGAACTCGATCTGAACAAAACCCCGATCGATTGCGTCTTTGAAAGCCGCGTCTGAATTCTCGGGGCGCACCACGGCCCGAACCTTGTGTGAGCCAGCGCACAGTCGCTCGACTAGGTCTGGTGCGCTGGGCTCTGGCGCTGCTGGACTCTGTGTCGCTGGCATCTTGGCTAACGCTTCCATTTGCTTGCGCAAGCTTAATGGGCGCATATCTGTCCAAACGGATTCAATGTGCTTCAAACAAGATTGTTTGTCACCATTAAAGCCACAGTCAACCCAGCCTAAAGGGATGTCTTTACCAACAGGCCAGACTGAATATTGCTCTTCGTGGTTTCTGACAACCAGAAAAGGAACGGTATCTTCGTAATTTGTATCAGTCATATGCGTCTATTAAAATTTGATCAGCGTTTAAACCAACACAAATCGTTGGTCACCATTAGAAATTTCAGCTCACCACATTATCAAATCACTGTCATCATATAAAGGTCAAACATGGCACACTTTATCGTAGCAACAATCGGAACATACGGAGACGTGTACCCATTTGCCCAAGTCGCTATCGCACTGAAAAAAATGGGTCATCAAACAACATTTATTACCAACCCATATTTCGAAAAAACTATTCAAAAATTTGACCTAGATTTTTATCCACTAGGCACAATAGATCAGTATTTGATGGTACTACAAAACGATAAATTATGGAACGATCAGAACTTTTTGGATATCGCTTTAACGTTGTTCTTACCGAACCTCGACACCATCGCGCAGTACATCAGTCAGCGCCCTCAAGATGAAACATTGATCATCTTGGCACATCAAAATTTATTACCAAATGCGGGGCTTGCGCAAGCCCATCGTCCAGACTCCGTCACCGTTATTGGTGGTGCTTTATACCCGAGCGTATTTGGCGAGGCAAAAGAATCACATCATGTCGAAGAACCCGAAGAACGACAGTATTCTGACTTGCCAACCATCACCCCAGTGAATCGCGCCCGAGCGCTGGCCGGCTTGCCCACGGTCAATTCGTATATGGAGCTCTTTACCTGTATTGCCTCATTTAATGCCTTGCTATTCAGCCAATGGTTCGGTGAGAAAGAAGCGCATTGGCCCGATAACTTGATAGCGGGTGAATTTATCTTTCACGAAGAGACACGCTCTTCTGTTTTCACTGAAGAGATAGAAAAATTTTTAGACGCACCTAGCAAGCCCATTCTCTGTACTTTTGGCACAGGAAACCTTCACTGCCAAAATTATTTTGAACATGCTTTAAGCGCAATTAAAAAGGGCAATCATCGTGCCATTTTTATTTGTAAAGACAAAAATCTTTTACCAAAAAACTTACCCGACTCGGTGCTTTGGTTAGAGTACTGCAATGATTTTCCTGCACTATTGCAACGCTGCGCGTTGATCGTCCATCATGGCGGAATCGGCACGCTTGCTGAGTCTGCACGCGCGGGAGTCCCTCAGCTCATTACACCCTCTTTAGGAGACCAGTGGGACAATGCTGCAAGAATTAAAAAATTTCAACTTGGTTCAAGTATTCCGGGTCCGAAACTCAACGCAGAAAACTTTTATGAAGTCATGACCGAGATCCTTCAGTCAGCAGCCATCAACCAAAATTGCGAAGAGCTCGGTATGCGAATCAGAGGTCGCTTGAGTCCACACGGCATCGCTCTCAACATTGTAGAGAAGCTCACACAAGCGAAGATTCTTGGTGAGTCAACCTAATATTCTCAGGCGCTAAGGCTCTTGGCAAAGCAGTCCGTTGCACTAACGCGCTAAGGCTCTTGGATAACCAGCCCATTGCACTAACGCGCTAAGGCTCTTGGATAACCAGCCCATTTCACTAACGCGCTAAGGCTCTTGGCTAGCCAGCCTAATGCGCGTTAATAACTTTGTATTTTCGATCATATCTTCTAGCCCTGGATGGGCAAATCTTTTTTGCGTAATCGTCTCTGCAAAACCATCCAACATCAGTAAATAAGCATCCGTTGCTTCAAAAGAATGGACGGTCGTACCCGACGCGTTATGAAGCATGAAGGTTGACCTACCCATTTCAGGCAGCACCCTCAGATGAGGGATCTCTAACGACCCCTTTTCACCCAAAATAAAAGTCTTGCACATTGAGTGGCGGTTGATCCCCGACATAAACTGACACACAGCGCCAGTGTTCGTGATCAATTCGGCTGAGATACTCGCGTCCACGCCATGACGCATTTGGCTAATCGCTTGAACTAATTCGATGTGTTCGTTCTTGATGCCCATGACGTGATTCAGAAAATCAATGTGATAGCAGAACATATCGTTTAGTGCACCGCCGCCCAAATCAGCTTTCCAACGAGAATCTGATACGTCGGTATTGACGTATGAAAAACTAGAGCTAATTAGTCG
>Ga0007751_10071645_pt1 | contig 15908 bp, 1 predicted proteins | sample LauGreSBDMM110SN_FD_61640 | JGI IMG/M metagenome (GOLD analysis project Ga0007751, IMG submission 61640) | Metatranscriptome of freshwater lake microbial communities from Lake Michigan, USA - Su13.BD.MM110.SN (Metagenome Metatranscriptome) | ecosystem: Environmental > Aquatic > Freshwater > Lake...
CCTATGATGTGCATTGTATTTTCAATCATGTTAGTGTTTCGGCAAGATTTGTAAATGATGAAACTGTTGAGTGCATAACTCCGGCGTTTAAAAGTATCGAGGGTGGACCCGTTTCTGTGAGTTTGTCCCTGAATGATCAAGATTTCTCCGACAATTTATCATTTAATTACGATCCTGCCTTTGACAGCGTCGCATTAACTCCAACCTTTGGCGCCGTTGTTGGCGATACTCTAGTGAACATAACCTCGTCTAAAATTTTGTATTCAACTGATGCATATTGCTCTTTCAACGACGAATTGGTGAAAGCTGACTTCAGCGCTAATGGACTGATTGTGTGCAAAACACCGTCTGTATCATTCCCGCAAAGAGTAAGTGTAAGTTATTCACTTAATGGGGTGAACTTCTTGCAAAATACATCGTTATATTACGACTATGTTGATGCTCCGGTAGTTCAAAGAGTTGATCCTGTTAGAGGCCCAATCACTGGTAATACTCATGTTCGAGTATTGGGACACAACTTTTTGTTAGGTGACGATAATGTTCAATGCAGATTCGGGGATCAGCTAGTTCATACCACTAGAAACACTGATACAAGTATCAGCTGCATCGCGCCTCCACTTCGTAGAACATACGAAGTTCAAACTTTAAATGAAGTCATGACCGTATACAACCCTACCGTGAAGCAAATATTAGTTACAGCGGATAAGGCGCATGGCGATATTTACTACATCAGAGTCGACTGTGATGATAGAATTCCCCAAGTAGAGTCTGTGGTGGTACAGTCTGATTCAGACATAAATGAAGTGCAAACTGTTCAAATTTCCATTAACACTGCACCTCCTAGGGTTGCAATTATTAAACCGCAATCATTTGGTAGAGTCAACGCTGTCCAGAAAGTTTCTATCAGCGCCGAAGAGCACAGTGAAATCAAAGCGATAAGAATCAAGGCACCATATTACAACATGGCTTCATCGTACAGAGAAGTTCAGCGAGTTGTCATAAGTAATAACAATGCTAATGTTGCGTTGACTCTAGGTGCTGCGTCCATCACTTTTTCTGGTACATCAACTACCACTGCGATTTCAGCATTGATCGCTACTTCATTTACAGGCTGCAGTGGCACTGGCAATGTATGCAGTGTTACTGTTGTTAGTACTTCTATTGGTTATTACGCCTGGGACGTCACCTTATCTACTGCGGCGGGTAATGTTGAATCTATGAGTGTCAGTGTAGATAGTGGTACAGCGTATGTACAAGTAATATCAGATGGTGGCACTGCGGAAGTTCAAAGAATAACTTTTACTGATAGTGATTCATCTGATGGAACACCTTGGGTTCGCCTTTACATGGAAGACAAATATTCTGCAAATATTTACTTGGATGACACGGCCACTGACATCGAAGAGAAACTCGCAAACGTAGTGTCTATTGGAACTGTTGATGTGGCTGTTACTGCTATTGGTTCATACCCTGTTTGGACTATCACATTTTTGCAGCGATTAGGGGATGTTCCACCCTTGGATATCCGCTATTTTAATGGAACAAGTGCCGCGACTATTACCGAAGTCACTAAAGGCACGACATCGACTATAACTGGATCTTACAACATTACATTGAACTCTGAGACAGTTAGCTTAAGTTCCAATGCGTCTGCCCAAGACGTTGCAGATGCGTTGAGTGCATTTAGCTCTATCGGAGACGGAGTTGTTGTCTCCAGATATGAAGGTCTGAATGATGGAATGATGTACTTGATCACATTCCCGCCTGCTTTAGGTGACGTCGATGACTTAACTGTCGAGTACACTTCACTTGAGGCTACTGACTTACATGTTGATGTTCAGACATTCCAAGATGGTGAAATTCTTGGGGGCTATTTTTCCGTAAGTGCAACCTATAAAGGGGTTCAAAATTCATCAGATTCGCTGGCATACGATGTATCGGCGGATGATTTTAAGACTGCCTTAGAAGCAATGACCTCGGATTTTATCCCTTTAGTCGTCACCAGAGAAAGAGGAACAACAACCGGTGCTTACCTGTGGTACATAACATTTCCATACAGCGTTGGATCTGTTAATTTGCTTGATATTAATGGCGCTGCATTAACTGGATATAATTCCGGTGCTGGGACATCTGAAGTGTTACCTGGTCGTGTAGCCACTATTCAGAAAATTTCTACCACAGCTTCATCTGCACTAAGCGGTTATTTCTACCTTACGTTCGAGGGGCAAACGTCGGCGCCTATACCCCACGACGTTTCTGCGTCCGGCTTAAGTCTCATCCTGGGAAGCATTCCTGCATTGGGCTCCATCGAAGTCACAAGAATTTCTACTGGATTTGAAGATTACAATACGTTTAATTTTGATAAAAGACCGGTTGGACAGGAGTTCGTTGACTCCGACTTGCATTTGGATACCGTGTATCCTCTATTCACATATAATCTGAGTACTTACGACTGGCTTGTTACTTTTACTAGTCGAGGTGGTGAAATCCCATTATTCACTTCATGTTGTGATGAAATCAATACGCAGGAGTACTCAGGAGTGACGTTAAAATCACAATGGTCTAGAGATTCGAGTGTAGTCGTAACCGAGGTTGTAAAAGGCGACGCAGAAGTGTTAAACGGCAGGTTTGCATTGAAACTTGACGACAGCACAACTGATTATTTTGCGTTTGATGCCTCCGCATTATCAATACAAAACGGACTCAACGATCTCGGGCTGTACAGCACCAACGTGTCAAGATCCGAGCCTGACGAAAACGGTATGTATTCTTGGACAGTTCTGTTTGACGATGGGTATGAAGACGTCGAGGTACATTACCTGGAATCCACCTCTGCTCCAGTGTTGAGTGTGGACACGTTCTACGTGTTGCCATATTACGCGGATAGCTTCATCTCTTTTGATTGGGAGTATGAAGTTCCAATTCACAATATTCAGTCAATTAGTGCGTACTACAATGCCTCAGTCACATGCACCAGCGATAACTTAGTCGGCGTGGAGTTCGACTTCGCAATGACAGACTCTCTCGCTTCCATTCAAGCTGTTTTCATGGATACAACGCACGTGAACAATACTTTAGGCTACGTCAGCGTTGTTAACATCACGAGCGACTCAGACGCAATTCGAACGATCAAGTTGATTTTCAGGGATTATTTACCCCAACTTGCACTTCAGTGTACGGATGTAGTCAGTGTGGACACAATACAGTCAAGCGATTTCCCCGACATTGCTGGATATTTTTCTCTTGGTAGGTACCGGATAGAGGGGGACAGTTCTAGTATTTATTTTAACAGCGAAAGCCCTAGGCTTTATGTAAATTCTTCATCCCAAGACGTTTATGATGCTGTTACATACGTACTCAATGACTGTTACTTTTGTGTCAATGTAACGGGACCTATATACACTGAGCACGGTGTGCAGTGGGAAGTGGAGTTTAATGGAACGAATTTTGGTGGTGATGTGAATTCATTAGTGATGGATACAGCGTACCTTAGTGGGAACAATGTTGTCGCGGAGATAGTTGAAACGACTAAGGGATTACAGCCTTTGGGATCCTTGAATTTTAGTGCAGGGCATGAAAGCGTTCTTATACCTATATTAGCTTCGTCAGATGAAATTACTATACTGTTGCAATCATTGCTCACTAATGCTACTGACTTTTCGGTCGTGAAAAGTGGCGTTTACGGTGACGGGTCTCTCGTGTGGAATATCTCGTACTACATATCTGACGGAGTATCTAGCAATTTAGGCATTGACAGCTCTTTTTTGAACAATTCTGTGGCAACTATCGTGCAAGTGCAACAAGGTACTAAGCGACTAGGGGGCTTACTTAAATTGTCGTTTTCTTATGGGGGCTCTACCCCCACTACATACATGGATGTGTCGTCTACAGCGAAGCAATTATATGATAAATTGGTTGAGATTAACGAGACTGCGTTTTCTAATAGCATTGTTACCAGATTGGACCTAAATAGCAATGGCGCAGTCCAGTATAATATCACATTACCACTGAACAAAGACTTGCCTAGCGCTCGATTCATCAATATAGTTAGTGACGAGTCTCTATATGGATCTAATGCGCAATTGTACCATGGCGTCATCGAAGAGGCCAATGTTCCACTTGGAGGCACATTCAAGGTTTCGCACGACGGTAAAGAGTCCAGCGATATTAGCGTCAAGGCATCTGCTGGTGCGGTGCAAACTGCAATTAAGACTATGACTGGCTACGATGTTACTGTTAGTAAGCGATATGCTACCACAAGCAAAGTGGAGTGGTTGGTTACTTTTTCTTCCTTATTCACCTATGGACCCATGACGAATTTTACAATATCCCAGAACTCGGTCGTAGGAACAAATAATAGTTTACAGCTCATTCAATACTCCGAAGGAACGTATACTCCATTGATAGTATTTGAGACGTCATCAAACTTCACTATTAAGTGGAACGGCACCAGTCTAGGCTCGTTTCGCGCCTCTCTTTCTGCCACTGCATTAGCGAACAATTTGATGGCCTCAAGCTCTATATCTTACGCTACTGCAGAGTGGGAAAAAAGTGGGTCAATATACAAGTGGCATTTGCTGATTGTTCCAGCCGAATTCGATTACTTTGATGCGAGCACGCACAACATTTCCAAAATTATCGATGACAATTTTGAGTTGTATGTCAATAGCGCCCAACTAAGCTACTCTGTAATGGAGTCTACTATTGATTTCAGTAATCAGGACGGAGGGAACGTTGCCTTTACCCTAGATCGGATGGGATGTACTGACACGATAGGTGGAGTTTATTGCTCGCCATTATTTGCAAACGAGTATTCTACCAGCACCAGTGTAATACCAAGTGACGAAGACCTCGTATCGGCGATACAGTCGTTACGTGATATAAACGAAGTAACTGTCACATCATATCCTCTTAACGGCGAAACTATAGCGGATTTAGGTTACGTAATTGTCGGTCGGAGTTATGACGTGACATTTGTTCAGGCCAGTTACAACTCTACCGGCAGCGCTGTGAGTGACAAGAATGAGTTTTTATGGACGCCTACTGTGGTGGATATAAATTATGAAGGATTTTATGATGACGGCGTGTTTTATAAAGGAGATATTCCTGCAGAGATGTACGACGTGCCCCTTCTGATACCAGATGTATCGGAGGTCGTCAACGGATGGCAGGTCTTGACTTCAGAGAAACTGAATGGTAAGGAGGTTTCTTCCAACGGTTCTGTAGTGGTAGCTGTCGAAGTTACTATGAACGGTCAGGACTTTTCTTCCCAAGGGGTTACGTATGAGTATGTTCCTATATCTACAGTTACTGGTGTCATTCCCACCCACGGACCGGTGAAAGGTGGAACCGAGGTTATTGTGTATGGAACCGGTTTCGTGAGGTCGTCGTCACTGTCTTGTGTTTTTGGCGATACTCTGGAGTCGGTAACAAAAGTTGCCCATTATTTTAACTCTACTACTATTATTTGTATTGCTCCTCCATCCTTGCATTCCCGCAAGGTCAAAGTGAAAGTTACCAATAATGGTTTTATAAGCGGCGACGATGGCTCAATAAGCAGTACATTCTATGTGTATGATCCTCAAGTATTTGTGGTATCGGCATATCCACCCCTTGGACCTTTATCAGGAAATTTTTCTGTCACAGTTACTGGCGGTCCATTTAACTCAACTGACGAATTGCGTTGTAAATTCGGTCGAATTACCGTGCAAGCGTTCTATTTGGACTCAGGAACTATCAGGTGTTATGCGCCGCCACATCCGGCTGGTTCGTATCCGTTAGAAGTTACGATCAACGATCAGGATTACTCCTCGTCCAGGTATCCATTTTTCTACTACAAGGATTTAGAATTGAGTAGAATATCGCCAATAGCCGGTCCGGCGGTAGTAGCTGGAACTGAAGTCATGGTATATGGCAGTGGATTCGTCAATACAACTTACCTGACTTGCCGTTTTGGAGGCACTAAAGTGTTAGGGGTTTTCGTATCAAGTAAGAACATTATATGCCCGGCGCCTAAACTAGATGGCATCCTCTCAGACGGATCCGACGGGCCTTCCGGTGGTATGCGTTATCAGGCCTTGAGCGAGATGTTTAATCGGAAAGTAGATCCTGTCAATTACAACATTGTTAATGAAAGACCAGATCGATTGTTTCCAACTGCCCACCTCTACCCGTTATACTTGTGCAGATTGGTGACTATTGAAGTTTCCAATAATAATCAAGACTTCACTGATAGCGGTATCAACTTCTTGTATCAAGCGGATGCTACGGTCGATTTAATCCTTCCGAATGAAGGATATGCTAACGTGCCCACTGCTATAGCAGTTTTAGGGAATTATTTTGTCAATTCCACACTGTTGCGTTGTCGCATCGGTGAGTACATTTCGGTTCCGATCTTTATGTCGCCGACATTGGTTTTGTGCTACACTCCTCGTATACCATTAATTCAGCCTGATCAAGGCTACGTTCTTACTGGACGGACAACATCACTGAATACTCCGCACGAACGAGCTGCTGCTACAACTCCGAAAGGTTTCGGTCCTAATGTAGTGTATGTGGAAGTAGCTAATAATGGCGTAGATTACACGAATGGTAAGAAGACTTTTACATTCAACAAGAAGTGCATGACTGGGTATTACTGCCCTCAAGGCACCAATTTGCCTTGTCCCGCAGGGACGTTTTGCTTCGGCGAGTTCAATCAAAATTATACGCTTTGTCCTAAAGGAACCTATAACCCGTTTGTTGCTCAATCAGATTGTCTTCGTTGCCCTGTTGGATACATATGCCCAGAAGAAGGTATGCAAGTCCCTCGTATATGCCCTACTGGTTATGTTTGCGAGGTAACAGGATCAATTGGATCTGATAATCCTTGTCCAGAGGGGCACTTTTGCTTGGAAGGAACCGCAACGTCAGCAACATCTTGCGGCCATCCAGAGCTGTCCTCTGAGATGTATCCCGTGTTGTCGCATGCAGAGAGAACATCGACCCTGCGTCGTAATCGTAAAGCCCAAGGACATGAATTATATTTAGGTGCCAGAAATAGTGGTTGTTGGACCAACCAAACAGATGATTTTGGTTTGCAAGGATCCGATGAGCCTATGCTTTTCTGGATGGAAAGGCATCTGCTTCCTTTGGCGACAGATTCTCCGTTCGTTCCTCTGCGAGGAAGATACTGCTTAAATGATAAATGCCTGCACTTTGCAGATGAAGCCGATTTCCAAGCGTCAGACTATGCGTTTGACTATACAGGCTCGAATTTTAAATTAAGGCGTCCAATACCTTGTCCTGAAGGTATGTATTGTCATCCTGGAACCGGCGTGACTGCGTCTACCATCAAAAACTATACAACGCCGCAAGCTTGTTTCGAATCTATGTATTGTCCCGAGGGAAGTGCCGATCCGACGGGATCTGGTGATTGTCCTCCTGGCTTCTACTGTCCGTTTGGTGCAAAATTAGTTTGTCCAGCCGGCACTTATTGCCCCAGAGATGGACATTGGGATCCGCTTCCATGTCCACCAGGTACTTTTAATGCCCAACTAGCAATGTTGAAGTGCGCCAATTGTCCTAGAGGATATATATGTCCAGGTTTTGGCAGAGTTGCCCCCGCAATTTGTCCTCCTGGCTTTGTTTGTTCCAAAGACAGTTTGCGATCACCAAACCAACGTTGCCCTGCTGGATACTTTTGTCCTAATGGTACTGCAACAGTCGATCCATTCAGAAATGACACAACGTTGCGTCCATATGCTTGTACCCCTGGAACTTATTGTTTAACAGGAGTAGGGTACGCTAGAGTAGTTCCTGGCGACTTCTTCTATGCTCAAGACTGTACGGAAGGATTTTATTGCGAATCAGCATCCAATTCTCCTAGAGGCTCTGGCTTATGCCCCAGAGGGTTTGTCTGCCCATTAGGGACGGGAATTCCAAAGCCAGCCCCGAAAGGTCAATACGCAGAGCTGTTAGGAACTATTCAAGCTGCAAATTGTGGTCCGGGTACATATGCGCCTACTCTGGAAGCGCAATCGTGTTTTGCGTGCCCGCCTGGTACTGCATGCGAATCAGAAGGTATGTATGTAGCGTTATATTGTCCTCCGGGTACATACCACTCGACTGTCGAAGAGGACGGTATTCCTTGTTTATCTTGTCCTCAAGGTACGTGGTCTAAGAATTATGGTTTAAGAGAGAAAGGAGAATGTGCGAAGTGTCCTCCAGGCGTAATCTGCCCTGTTGAAGGCATGACAAAGCCTTGTGCGCACGGCGATCTGCCCAGACCGTTTGAGCCAATTGTGAAATATCAAGGCCAACCTACCTTGTCGTATTTGTTTCCGGATTATAATATGCCTCCAGATTACAGCCTTTTAGAATGCTTGCGCTTGAATCAAGGATACTCCGATGGCACAATGGATTCTTTGAAACAGATTTACTTCTACGGTGAATTGATGCCTCCTTATATAGACTCTCTAGGCCGGGGTCCTAATTTCAGGGCGACTGACTCCGCCAACTTAGTATATCAGATAAAAGCTCGTTGCTTTATCAACAGTCAGCGCTTTGGATCGCCGAACTATATTAGACTCGCGGAGTACCTCGGACCGCAATTTGATATTCAAAAAGGATATAACCATCAAGGTTACACTGCGCTCGATTCGTCCGGTAATGCTATAACACCTGGGTTTTTTGATCAGGGCTCGCTATACATTGACTTAGAGCGCGCCCGTCGATTTGAGCCGTCGTATAACTGCACAAAAGGATTTTTGTTAATGAACGAAAGTAGGCCCATTAAAAATGAAATTGGAGTTACTACCAAGGTGTTCACCGATGCGTACCACCAAATCGATCGGTTAAGTTTACAAATCGATCTAGGCTACGACGTGTTTTACCCCGGAACGTGTGAAGCGGATATCATTTGCTTTTCTGCTGTCGCAACTGACACCGATCCAGAGGCTCAAGCTTGTGCTGAAGGATATGTATGCGATGAAAATACGTCATCTGATAAATCTGTCGATCATTTATGCAGAGCTGGGTACGTCTGCGACTTCGGTACTACTCCAGATACAAACTTGGTTGCTTCTCTCGGACAATTTAAGCGATTGTGCCCCGCTGGGTACGTTTGCGACAACGGAGTGGGTTTGGGACAAGCTTACCGCACACTTTGCCCCAAGAACTATTATTGCCCTAGCGGATCTGGTAATGTTTTGTTGGGCACAATGGCTGCTGACTCTATTAACCGAGAAATGACGCTGGAACAGGCAGATCCATACTCAAATGAAGTTTTCGTGTCGTATATCGGAAATGACGACGTTCGAATTTTGTCGGAACACGATCAAACTTGCTTGTTTGGATCAGATACTGATCTGCAGTTGCGATATGAGGTCGAGTGGATAGGTGAAGGCGAGGGATTATTCAATCCATCGCTGTTATACTTAAGAGGGAGTATACCAAACAAGGCAGTTCCTTACACAAATGACTCTTCTTTAACAAATAAATATGATGGGGAATTCTACCGCCCTGTCACTGTGAATAGAGCTGTGAAGTATAATACCGTGTGCGCTAGAGACCACAAATGGAGGCTGGTCGATCAAGCTATCTTCCGAAGGGAGTGCGACTGTGTGAACTTTTTTAAGGTTGTCATATATGTATACAGACTCTGGAAATGCACCTCTGATGGAACTATGGATTCGATAGGTATAGGTGCAATTTCTGGTATGAAAGGAGGAAGAGATTACTGGTTCGATAGAAGGAAGAAGTCGTCAACTATATGCGTTTATCCTGAGAAAGCGAATAGATTAGATCCTATCACTCTACTAGTCGGAAAATTAGAGTATAACTACCTGAAGCCATCTATAGGCAAACGTAGAAGTAATGGAGGTCTTGATGTATCGCAGGGGATTGAGCTGCAGTACACGTGGACTGAAGCTAGAAATTACACCAACTATAAGTCATTGAAGTTGGACGTTTACACCGAATTTGACAACCAGTTTACTGAGCTCAATAACATATTTACAGTTATAAGGCTTGGAATGGATCCGTACACGTACGATTTGAAGAACGCCATTCAGCTCATTGAAGTATACGGTGAGAAGTTAGAGGACTTGATCGCACTTAACGGCGCGATTGATGGCAACTTAAACTTTTACCTCACTCCTAATAGGTTAGATATGTGCGAATGCGAACGTATCAACAGGTGCCCTAATGGAACTGTCTCAGCCATCGGTGCTAAAAGTTGGATTGACTGTTACTCCGAGGGTTTGGACGTTCTGAGACGAGTCGACGTAGTGCCTGCGAAGTTGAGAAATACTACGGATGAAATTTATTTGAAGAAAATCGCAAATGTTACTGACTTCTGGGAACTTGGTGGTGCCGACGCGTCGACTCTGCCAGACGGTAACCAATCGTACCCAGTGTCGACAATCCTACTCGAACCAAACGACATTCTGACCGTAACCGTCGATTTATCCAAGGTATCTTACAATTTGACATATGGTATCCACTATCAGCTATCTGTGTATGTTGATTGCAAGCCATGTCCGCCTCGTTACATCTGCAACTACTTGAAAGAACCACCGACATGTGATACTTACCCTTCAAAATTGGAACAAGCAACGAATTATAAAAGATGCCTCGATGAAAATAGGATCAAAACGTGCATGGATCGGACCGGTGCCTGGATCGATTGTCGCGATACCACCGTAGCGGATAGTGATAAAATAGAGTACATGGAGCCAGATTTATTCAAATGCGATCAATTGCCGTTTTTCTGTGACGATGTATCGGATCCGAAGTACATATGGCAACCAGTGTTGGAGGCGGATGGTTCAGTCAATCCTAGGCCTGCAGTACAAGAAGCCAGTACATACATGGTCGATCCTGTGTGGCAGGATGAAGTAGAAGCCATCCCTGATCCACAGCCTTCCGATTTATTCTATAATTTCAAAAAGGGTTGTTGTCAATGTGAAAGACACTTTTTACCATATTTCTATCAATTCGAAAAGGCCGATTTGGGTTACCCCGACAACAAGCACGGGTACCAGCAAATATCCATCATGGCGCTGGAGCACACCTCACTGACAGTTGTGATAGAACTATTGAACGGGCAATTTTATTCGGATTTTGACGCAAATGTGCCGAATCAGGGTGATATTAGATTTGATACTCCTTCAAGAGCGCTGTATACAAGCAAAAACAAGGCTTCCAACCCATCTCGAATGTCGTTTGAAGTTATCGTTCAAGCCTCTGATTATGTGGGACAAGCGCTTGAAATGCCATTGAATCTGCCAATTCGACCATACCGTTTGCCTGAGAAGCCAGTCGGCTGGGAATCCGCGACAATTGGTTATGGCTTCGAGTATAAGATTTTAATTAGTAGAAATTCCAACTTGCAACAAGGCGATCCTTCGTACCAAGCGAGGTACCGTTCTTATCAAGAGAAATTATACGTTGAAAAAGTTCTTTTTTTCCGCTCACAAGGCGAAAATTTCACAATTCCGTTCGAAGAGTTCGCTCAAGTCCCTGACATTGTGCAAATATCCAGCGATTTATACGCCATAGCTGATGAGTTGACTGTCGTGAGGAGACAGATGATTTGGTGGAGTAATGGCGACCCCACATACGTCAACACATACTTAACTATTTCATACTTCCCATATTTCAGTAATTGTAAAGGAGGTGACAGTTTCTTGGCCATTAATAAGATATTTGAAACCGATCCGCGATGTGACTTGGTCTCGTTCGAAGACACAGTTCCCGTATCGCCGTATCCATGGGGTGCTACTATCCCAAATAGTGACAAGTGTCTTCGCATAACTCCAGATAGCTTACTGACCAAAGTTGTAAGTGGCGAGACGATTCCTTGGTTAGGCGCAACTTCGGGCGCGTTGTTCGATTGTCTATTCGAAGAGCAGATTGATATTCCACTGTCCGGCACGAATAGATGGTATGAAAGTGGAGGGGGAACTGTTTTATTTTACTTACTGAATGATCCGATGGCTCCAAAATTATATGAACCTGTTGTTGAGTTAGATGCGTATGGAAACAAAACGTACATTCAAATGTGGGGCAGAGCAACTATCATCGACTCAGTATATCGAAATTCATTTAGAGCGTTGAAGGCGGCAGTAAGCTCTACATCTTACGGTTACACTATGGTTGTACCTAGACAGGTGCAGATGCAAATTGTGTACTACCAAGTTACTGCGAGTCAGAAGCGATTGGTGGGTGTTGTTGTTAATTTTATTCCAGATTTCTTGTGCCACACATTGACTTCTGTCAGTACATTGAGAACCGCATATGAAGGTCAAGGCATTCCTCAATGCATTACAGATGTCAATGGCGCCATTGCCACAAGTGAGTACCAACTTGAAATACAATTCGCGCCGCTAGAGTGGAGAGATCTCTTGAATAGGTTTCAGTTTACATTGCCTATTTTCATTCTTATCTTCGTTGTTGTCGGTATTATTTCTATCATTTCGGGAGTATTCGTGTATGGTGTCAATCGGCTGTTAACCAAGCTAAGGCATCCTCCGCCATTCCACGGATGGGTGTTGCTGTACACCATCGGACAGCCCCCTTTAATTGGTGTCGGATTGGCTGTTATTCCAACGTTTATCTCCATTTTACTTGTTTGGAGTTGGTTCAAAGAAAAGCGTCTAGGTGGATCAATTTGCACTTTAGACTCCAACGACCCAACAAGCTCCGCGTCAGCCTTGTGTTTAGAGACATTCTTAAGTTGGTCGGAAGATCCGTCGATGGTAGACTTGCTGCGAAGCGGCAGAAAAGCGATTTGCTTATTAAGTATTGGTCTTTTTTTGCACTAATAAATTTGCGAATTTAGCAATACCTAACTGGTCTGATGAAGACATTCTCCCTGATGCCCAACGGGCGGCTTTGTTGGAGAAACGGTTGAAATCTGGCGGCGTGGTAGAAGCTGAAGATGACGATGACAAAGAAGAAGAAAGTGATGTCTGGAAGCCGCATATTTGGCGCCGCGCCAACGTGTTATGGATCTCATTCGTTGTGCAATTTATGTTGATGGTTCAAATGGAGTTCTCGTACGCGCCTCCATTCACCAATCAAGTGTATCAATTTATTTTCGTATTCAAATTTCTGTACTTATTCATAGAGGTATACTTCCTCGAGTCGGTTTGCAGAGACACGTTAACTTATGCCCCGATGACTACGGCAATGGTTGTCGTGAGTAACATGACTACAATGGGTGCCTCGTCGTTTACGCAGTTCGTGCTGTCGTTTTTGGCTGGTTTATACTTAACTTTTATTGAACGGCTTTACATGAATCCAGCCATCAGTCAGATGCTGTCGCTAGCGCCAAGATGGCAGATGATGCTTGAGCGAAAGTTGCGAGGAAATAAGCGCATGACCAGAGAAGCCAAGGCGCAAGAGGAGTTGGAATGGCGTCGTATTAACGAGGAAATCGAGTTAGAATCAGAAGGTGTTGAACCGATGTTGGACGCGTTTTGCGACTACACCGTCGATACTACCAGTTTATTACAAACTCCTTTCGTGTACATCACGCTGCAGCTGTTCTACTACGAACTGCAAATTGCTCAAATATACGGAATCTTAGAAAACCAAACTATTATTTATTGGGCGTTTGCATTTTTCTGTATTCCATTTCAATTTGCTACCGATGGTATGTTGCACAACTGTCAAGAGCTGATCCACGGCTGGAGAGTCTATGAGTACGTTTCCTATCAACGATACCGATTTTCTGTACGAGAATATCGTTGGATGTTGCGTAATCCAATTCTTGACGAAAGTATCTCCGAAGGCATGCAGTCGATCGACTTGCTCTGCTTCTCTTCTCAGTACTATTTCATGATGACTCTGCTCTCGTACGGCATGATTAACATCACCTTCGCCATTACCATCATCCTGCGTCAGGGATACAATCCGTTCGAAGATCCCGTGTTTTTGCCATTAATGGGAATTGTTTTCTTACTTGGCGAAGGATTAGAGCGAGTTCTTATGAGATTGTCGGACATACCAATAAGACGAATTGGATGGAGAGGACTGTGGATTACGAAAGCGACAGAAGGTACTGTGGATGATGATGTAGCTGCAAAGTTAGCGGTTGGTGAGGGAAGACAAGCTGATCTGGAGCAAGAGCGACTTGAATTACAAGCGCTTAATAGTGAAAGATTCAGACATCGATTCCTTGAGCGAAATAGACCATGGATTTTGCAGCACTTGGTGGAATTATTGACACCTCGTGCGTTAGAAGAACCCGGACCAGATGGCCGACCTGCTATTGAGTATGTTCGAGATGTTTATGCGGAGTTAATGGGAATGGGTGAAGGTCTAAGAAAGCCTGGCGAAAGAGAAGATATTTCTTCCGATGAAGAAGACGAGCTTGAAGCGGCCAGAAGAAATTGGTCCAGAAAGCCTTTGACCGGCACCTCCTTGGCCATTGCAAGAATGTGGTTAGCCAAAGCGAGGAAGCGAAGGGCGTTTGGTAAATTGGTGCGAGGTATAATTGATCAGAACAAGAAAAATGTCTGTGAATTATGTGGTCGGACACCTGCCAAGAATGGAGTGAAATTAGTAGCTTACCTAGCCACCCATGGTGAACCAGATATCACCGCCATCGACGCGTTAATTGCTGGCTTTGAAGTGCAATACAGTGTGGATGAACTAGATCCTCAACTTTGGAAAGCGTATTTCAAAGCACATGCTGAATATTGCACACGATGCAGCACATGTGAAGACGCAATTGAACAGGATCGCTTGTTGCAAACATCCAAGGTCCCTGGTCCGTCACGACCCACTCGTCCTCAAGATATTTCATCCGATGAAGAAGACGAAGCAGCCATTTTTGAACCTGTTGTGGTAACCAGATCAAGTCCCGAAGGTAGGATGATGAATAAGTGGTTGTTGGCAGCGAGAAAGAAGCTTGGTGGACCATTCCCTCGACCAGAAGCAAAGAAACAAATGGAAAAATACGCCGGTAAACTTCGTCAATTAAAAATGAAGAAAATATTACAAGGCCCTGGTAAGGGCGAAGCGAAGGAAGAGTTACGCGAGGAAGAGAAATTAGTTCTAAATGCCGCCACGAAAGGTTTGGCAATCCGATGGGTTCGCATGGCGCGTGCCCAATTGGAAGTTAAATTCAGGAACAAATCCGAGTCTCTAAGAGATGATTTAGATAAGGTAATTGCGGATATGCCCGAGGAGGAAGACTGGTACTACAGTGCAGCAGTCAGAATTGAAGGGCAGGACTTGAAGAAAAGAGGCTCCGACTTAGAAGACGACCGCAAAACACTGGAGACGGAAGCCGCGGTTAAAGTTCATAAAATTGAAGCTGATTTGGAGAAATATGTGCGAGAAAGAAATGCGGAAATAGAGCGTGAACGCAAATCATTCGAAGCTAAATTAGCTCAGCAGAATGACAGAATCACTCTCGATGTTGAGGTCAGAAAAACAGAATTAGAGAAAACTAAAGAAGTGAAAAAAATAGAATTTGCTGCAATAGAGAAGAGAGCGCGCGAGGAATTGGGCGCAGCTCCGTCTGAAATGACTCAATCGCACAGAAAGCAATTGATGGACATAGACGAATTGATCATGGCGGAAGCTAATGCTATGATAAAGTATCGAGATGACGAAGAGAAAGAAGCTAGAATCATGTTTGATAGAGCAGAACAAACAAAACTTGGTGAAGTTGAACGCCGCAAAACAGCTGCGGGTGATAACATTGCTAGAATACGCGAAGATGTTGCAGTGAAAGTAAAAGCTGCGGAATATGAGTGGCAAACAAGAGCTAGTAAGTGGTTAATCATGGCCAAGCGAAAAGTTGCCGTGAAGAAAAAGGAAGATGAAGATGCCAAAGCAGGCAAGAAGAATAGAAGACGTTAAATTGAATAATTATAAGACCTAAAGTAAAGTTATGTGTATATACTAATGAG
>Ga0007751_10137816_pt1 | contig 15653 bp, 29 predicted proteins | sample LauGreSBDMM110SN_FD_61640 | JGI IMG/M metagenome (GOLD analysis project Ga0007751, IMG submission 61640) | Metatranscriptome of freshwater lake microbial communities from Lake Michigan, USA - Su13.BD.MM110.SN (Metagenome Metatranscriptome) | ecosystem: Environmental > Aquatic > Freshwater >...
ATTTAATTTTATAAAAAATATCGTGACTTTAAATCTTTTAGGAAATAAAGTTGGAATGACACAAATTTTCAATCAAAAAGGTGAAGCTATTCCTGTAACAATAATTAAAAGTGGACCTTGTATTGTTACACAAATAAAATCAGTTGAAAATTGTGGTTACAACGCAATTCAAATAGGCTATTCGGAATTAGGTGGAAATTCAAAACTTTTAACAAAACCAATGCTAGGTCATTTTACAAAAATGAATTTAGCCCCTTTCAGATATTTAAAAGAATTTCGAGTAGAAACTTTAGAAAATTATGAAATAGGTCAAAAACTTTCTTTAGAAAGTTTAAAAATTGGTGAAAAAGTTAACGTTAGTGGATTAACGATAGGAAAAGGGAATACCGGAAATATTAAACAGCATAATTTTCAACGTGGTGGTATGACCCATGGTTCAAAACATAAAAGACTTCAAGGATCATTAGGATCGGGAACAACTCCAGGTCGTACGTTTCCAGGAAAAAGAATGCCAGGACGCTCTGGTTATGAAAAACGAACAATTCAAAAACTTGAAATTCTTGATATTGACGTAAATGAAAATCTTCTTGTTATTAAAGGATCAATTCCTGGAAAATCTGGTAATTTAATTACAATTACCTTAGACTAGACAAATTTTAAGCACTAATTTATGGAAACAAACACAATTTTTGAAAGTTCAGAAGAAAAAAAAAAAGCAATTGGATTAATTCATCGAGTATATTTAAGCTCTCTTAAAAATTCTAAAAAATATCTTGCTTCAACAAAAACTCGTTCAGAAATTCGCGGGGGAGGAAAAAAACCTTGGAAACAAAAAGGAACAGGAAGAGCACGAGCTGGTTCAATTCGATCGCCATTATGGGTAGGTGGTGGAGTAATTTTTGGACCAAAACCAAGAGAAGTTTCAAAAAAAATAAATAAAAAAGAAAGAAGATTAGCTATTCTTTCAGCATTATATTTAAAGAAAAATCGTATTATCAATTCAAAAGATACAATTTTTACTGAAAAATTAGCATTAAAAACAAAAACTATTTTAAAATTTTTAACTGAACTTAAGTTAAAAACAGAAAATAAAATTTTATTTATTTTACCAGAACCAAATAAAAATTTTTGGTTAGCAACACGAAATTTAAAAAATGTAGAAGTAACAACAGCGAATTGTTTAAATCTTTTACAATTATTAAAAGCTGACTTTTTAATTTTACCTAATGTATCCCTTGAAATAATTAATTCAATTTATGGAAATAAATAAAACTAAACTTTCGGACTTGATTAACTTAATCAAATATCCTTCAGTAACTGAAAAATCGATTAATTTGTATAGTAATCGTCAATATACATTTATTGTAGATCCATCTTTAACCAAATCAGATTTAAAATATTTAATTGAAAATATTTTTAATGTAAGTGTAACCGATATTAGTACTTGTATTCTTCCTATAAAAAAGCGAAGAGTTGGTAAATTTATCGGAAAACGTTCTTCTTATAAAAAAGCTTTTATTAAATTAAAAGAAGGAGATACAATTACAGAATTATTTAATTAAAATTAATTCGAAAGCTATTAAAATAAGAAATTATGGGAATTAAAATCTACAAGCCTTATACTGCAAGTACTCGTAATCGTAGTGTCTTAGATTTTTCGACTTTATCAAAAATAAAGCCTGAAAAATCATTATTAAGTGCAAATCATAGAGCCAAAGGAAGAAATAATAAAGGTCGAATTACTATTCGTCATAAAGGTGGTGGACATAAAAGACGTTATCGAATAATTGATTTTAAACGAAATAAATATGATATTGAAGGAAAAGTTATTTCAATTGAATACGATCCAAATAGAAATTCAAATATTTCATTAATTCATTATAATGATGGTGAAAAACGTTATATTTTACATCCTGAAAAATTAAAAGTAGGGGATTCTATTATTTCAAGTAAAATTGCAGAAATTAAAATTGGAAATGCTTTACCTTTAGAAAATATTCCATTAGGAACAGATATTCATAATATTGAATTAGTTCCAGGAAAAGGTGGTCAATTAATTCGAGCAGCAGGAACAAGTGCAAAAATCTTAGCAAAAGAAAATAATTTTGTCGTTTTAAGATTGTCTTCTAAAGAAATTAGGCTTTTTAGAAAAGAATGTTCTGCTACTATAGGAAAAATTAGTAATTCAGAAGTTTATAACATTGTTTTAGGAAAAGCAGGAAGAAAACGTTGGCTTGGAATTCGTCCTACTGTTAGAGGATCTGTTATGAACCCAGTTGATCATCCGCATGGAGGTGGAGAAGGACGTTGTCCAATTGGGAGACCAAGACCATTAACACCATGGGGGAAACCTGCATTAGGTGTAAAAACACGTAAACGAAAAAATAAAAGTAATGTATTCATTATTCGTTCTCGTTCATAAAAATTAAAAAATCTAAAAACGAAAAAATTAATGGGACGATCAGTATCAAAAGGACCTTATGTTGCCTATCATTTATTAAATAAAGTTAATTTACTTAACAAAAACGGGAAAAAAGAAATTATAAAAACGTGGTCACGATCTTCAACAATTTTACCATTAATGATTGGTCATACAATCAGTGTATACAATGGTCAAAAGCATGTTCCTGTCTATATTTCAGATCCTTTAGTTGGACATAAGTTAGGAGAATTTGTTCCAACGCGTACATTTCGTTCGCATAAGAAAACTGAACGAAAAGTTAAAAGATAATTTTTTAAAAAATAATCAGAAGAAAATTCTATTATGTCAACAAAAAAAATAGTTTCTGCAACGTCAAAGTATATAAGAATCTCACCATCAAAAGTGGATTTAGTAATTTCTAAAGTTCGCGGAAAAACGTATAAAGAAGCATTACAAATTTTAAAATTTTTACCACAAAAAGCAGGTACTTTAGTATGGCAAACGTTGTATTCAGCAATTTCAAATGCAATTAATAATTTCGATTTAGAAAAAGAAAATTTATTTATTTCAGAAGCATATGTAAATAATGGGCCCATGCTAAAACGTATGAGACCAAGAGCAAGAGGAAGAGCTTTTGCTATTCAAAAAAAAATGTCTCACATTACAATTAAAGTTACGGAAGTTTAAAATTTATTTATAATTAAGTTTACGAGGAAAAAAAGTGGGGCAAAAAACACATCCAAAAGCATTTCGATTAGTTACAACTCAAAAACATTTATCAAAATGGTATAGTAATAAATTTTCTTATCCAAATTTAATTGAAGAAGATTATTTTTTACGTGAAAAAATTAATCAATCTTTTGCACAATTATTAACTCTTTCAAAAATTGAAATCAGTCGTACAAATCAAGAAAATCAAGGTCAAGAATATGTAAATATTACAATTTATGCCTTATTTCCAAGAGCAAAAGAAATGGTTCAAAAAATCTCAAGTTCGTTTAAAGATTCAAAAATTCCAGCACTTATTAAAACAGCAAAAGGAAGTTTAAAAAAATTTGCGACTCTTATTTTAAAACGTACAATTCGTAATTTAATTAGAGAATTTCAATTAAAAACAAAAAAAGATTATTATATTCAAATTAAATTTATTAAAAATCCTTTTGAGGATGCTATTTTAATTGCAAAATTTATTGCTGATCAATTAGAAAAAAGAACTCCTTTTAGACGTGCAATGAAACAAACAATTAAAAAAGTTCAAAGAAGTTCAATGAAAGGAATTAAAATTCAAGTTTCCGGAAGATTAAATGGTGTAGAGATGGCGAGAAGTGAGTGGAAACGAGATGGACGTGTTCCATTACATACTCTACGTGCTCATATTGATTACACACATCAACGTGCGGAAACTATTTATGGAACAATAGGAATTAAAGTGTGGTTATTTAGTGGTGAATAAAAAAATAAAATTAATTAAGGAGAAAAATATTCTATGTTAAGTCCAAAAAGAACAAAATATAGAAAAATGCAAAGAGGAAGGCTAAAAGGAAAAGCATGTCGTAATAATAAACTTCATTTAGGAGAATATGGAATACAAGCTTTAGAACCAGTTTGGTTAACTTCAAGACAAATAGAAGCTGTTCGTAGAACGATTTCACGTTATACAAAAAGAACTGGCAAATTATGGATAAAAGTTTTTCCAGATAAATCTGTAACAGCACGAGCAGAAGAATCTCGAATGGGAGCTGGAAAAGGGGCTGTTGAGTATTGGGTTGTAGTTATTAAACCTGGAAATATTTTATTTGAAATTTCAGGTATTCCAAAAGATCTTGCTTTAGAAGCTTTAAAAATTGCTTCTTATAAATTACCAATTAAAACAAAAATTTTAATGAAAGAAGAATAAAATTATGGCTTTTCCAACTTATAAAACATTAGAAAATTTAACAAAAATTTCAGAAGTTGAAGAAGAAATTTTGGTTTTACAAAAATCTTTATTTGATTTAAAGATGAAAAGATCAACAAATCAATCAATTAAATCTCATTTATTTGTTCATACCAAAAGAAGAATTGCTCAACTAAATTTTAAAAAACGAATTTTAGAAAACTCTCAAAAGGAATAAATCTATGGTAAAAAAGCAAAGAATTGGAATTGTTGTAAGTACAAAAATGAATAAAACGGTCACTGTGGTAGTTCAAACAAGATACCAACACCCAAAATATACAAAAACCGTTTTAAAAACTAAACGTTATATGGCTCATGATGAAAAAAATGAATGTAATGCGGGTGATATTATTTTGTTAGAAGAAAGTTCACCAATTAGTCGTCATAAAAAATGGAAACTTAAACAAATATTAAAAGTTTACGAAAAATAAAAAAGAATGATTCAACCTCAAACATATTTAACTGTTGCAGATAATACTGGTGCAAAAAAACTTATGTGCATTAGAGTTTTAGGAAATAATCGAAGATATGCCAAAATAGGGGATGTCATTATTGGCGTTGTAAAAGATGCAATTCCTAATATGGCTATAAAAAGATCTAATATTGTTCGCGCGGTTATTGTTAGAACAAAACACACCATTAAAAGATCAGATGGAATGGCTCTTAGATTTGATGATAATGCTGTTGTAATTATTAATACTGAAAATAATCCCCGTGGAACACGTGTCTTTGGGCCAGTAGCTAGAGAAATTAGAGAAAAAAACTTTACAAAAATTATATCATTAGCAAATGAAGTTGTATGACAAAAAATAATTCGTATCTAAAAAAAGGTGATACAGTTAAAGTAATAACTGGTGATAACAAAGGTTTTATAGGAAAAATTAATTCAATTTTTCCAAAAAAATCTATTATTTTTATTGAAGGAATTAGTCCAAGAATTAAATACACTAAAAATTCTCAAGGAACAGAATCAAAGAAACTTGAATTACAAATTCCAATTCATACCTCAAATGTTCTTTTATGGGATAAAGAAGCAAATTTAAGTAGTAAAATTGGTTATAAAATTATTGACAATAAAAAATATCGCTATTTTAAAAAATCTGGCAATCTTGTTGATTCTAAAAAGTTATCATAAAAAATATAGTTAGTATAAAAAAAAATGAATAATTTAAAATCGCATTATTTAAATTCTGTTGTCCCTAAATTATTAGAAGAATTTAAATATCAAAATATACATGAAATTCCAAAATTAGAAAAAATTCATATTAGTTCGGGATTAGGTTTAAATGCTCAAAATCGAGTATTTCTTCAAAAGGCTATTGAAGAAATTCGTTTAATTACTGGACAACAACCTATTATTACTAATTCTAAAAAATCTATTGCAGGATTTAAAATTAGAGAAGGAATTCCATTAGGGTTAACCGTTACCTTACGAAGAGAAAAAATGTATTCATTTTTAGAAAGATTTACTAAATTAGTATTACCTCGAATACGCGATTTCCGAGGAGTAAGTTCTACCAATTTCGATAATAATGGAAATTATAATCTGGGAATTTCAGAACAATTAGTTTTTCCCGATATTGATTTTGAAAATGTAGATCAAAGACGAGGATTTAATATAACTCTTGTAACAACGGCTAAAAATTCAAAAGAAAGTTTCTTTTTATTAAAAGAGTTAGGAGTTCCATTTGAAAAAAAATATGTTAATTAATAAATCAAAAAAAAGAAAAAATGACAACTGATCTTGTTTCGGACATGCTAACGCGCATAAGAAATGCAAGTTTAGCTAAACATAGTTATACACGTATTCAATACAGTAAATTAAATTTAGCCATTTTAAAAGTTCTTGAAGCTGAAGGTTATATTAAAACTTATGATGCTGAAGAATTAGAAAATGGACAATTAATGATTAAAGTTATTTTAAAATATAAAGGTTGGTGGATTAAGAAACCTCTCTTTTCAAAAATAGAAAGAATTAGTAAACCAGGTCAACGAGTTTTTTCCCCTTATAAAAAATTTTCTAAGGTAATAGATGTCTTCAAATATGAACAAGGAATTGCTATTATTTCAACTTCTATTGGAGTCATGAGTCATAATAAAGCCACAAAATTAAAAAAAGGCGGAGAAATTATATGTTTTATTGGATAATTTAAGTAAAAAAATAAAATATGTCACGTATAGGAAAAAAGTTAATTGAAATTCCATCCAATGTAAAAATTAATATTGAATCGGAAAAAATTACCATTCAAGGACCATATGGTTTATTAGAACAGAAAATATCAACTTCCTTAGATTTTTTAATTAAAGAAGATCAATTATTTATAATTCGAAAAGAAGAAACGTCAAAAGCTCGAGAATTACATGGTTTAAACCGAGCCCTTCTTCAAAATATGATTTTAGGTGTAACAAATAAATTTTCTAAAACTTTAATTGCAGAAGGTGTTGGTTATAAGTTTCAATTAGAAAATAATATTTTAGTTGCAAATGTAGGTTTTACTCATCCTGTAAAGTTTATAGTTCCTTCAGATTTAGAAGTAAAAGTTGAATCGCCAGTAAAGATTTCAATTAAAGGAATTGATAAAGAAAAAGTTGGTTTTTTAGCTGCAAAAATTCGTTCAATTAAACCTCCTGAACCTTATAAAGGAAAAGGGATTTTGTATGAAGGAGAAATTATTCGAAGAAAAGCAGGAAAAACCGGAAAATAAAAATAGGGATCAATAACAGAAGAAAAATTATGAAAAAAAAAATAAAAAAAATCTATCTTCAACAAAAAAAGCGTTCTTTAAAAAAAATTAAAGGAACTTTTCAAAAACCAAGATTAGCTGTTTTTCGCTCTCATTTACATATCTATGCACAATTAATTGATGATACTGGTGGAAAAACTTTAGTTTCATGTTCTACTGTTGATAAAGAATTTTCTAAAACTTTAGAAAAAACAGGAAATCAAAATGCTGCTTTTAAAGTGGGTGAAGAACTTGCTAAACGTGCAGTACAAAAAGAAATTCAAACGATTGTTTTTGATAGAGGAAAAAAACGATACCATGGACGTATTAAAGCTTTAGCAGAAGGTGCTAGAAAAGAAGGATTAATTTTTTAAAAGAATAAATAAAAATGGAAAATAATGAAATAAAAATTTCAACTAATACTAAAAAAGTTGGGAAATTAATTCCTAAAAATTTAAAAAGAAAAAATATTGTTAGATTATCAAAACTTAAATTTGAAGAAAAAATTGTTCAAATTAAGCGAGTAACAAAAGTTGTAAAAGGTGGTAAAAAACTTACATTTAGAGCTGTTGTTATTATTGGTGATACCAAACGAAAAGTTGGGGTTGGAATTGGTCGTGCTGATGATATTAATTTAGCAATTGATAAAGCTATCTTAAATGGTAAAAAGAATTTAATTAATGTCCCTTTAACTTTAGCTTATTCAATTCCTCATGTTGTAAAAGCAAATTATGGTGCATGTAGTATTATGTTACGCCCATCGATCTCAGGAACGGGTGTAATTGCTGGTGGCTCTGTTCGAACAGTACTAGAACTTGCCGGAATCCAAAATATTTTAGCAAAACAATTTGGTTCAAGTAATATTTTAAATAATGCAAAAGCAACTATTTTAGCATTAACCTTATTGAATGAAAAAGTTGAATTAGGAAAATATCAATCTACTAGAAAACAGATTTTTTATGAAAAAATTATGAGAAAATATAAAAATGTTAAACTTCTTACCTAATTCTTTATTTAAAAAAAAATCATTAAAAACTAATTCTACACAAAAAATATTAATAACATTAATAATTTTATTATTATTTCGATTAGGAAATACAATTCCATTAGCAGGGATTGATCAAGAAGCATTAAAAAAATCATTTTTAACATTTGAAGCAAAAAATTCAATTTTACAAATTATCAATATGTATTCTGGTGGGGGAGGAATTGCATTATTAAGCCCTTTTTCATTAGGAATTATTCCATTTATTAATGCTTCAATTTTGATTGATTTATTAACGGCTTTATTACCTTTTTTTGAAAAATTACAATCAGAAGAAGGTGAAAATGGTAGGAAAAAAATTAATTTTTATAAAAAAATTGTAACTTTTCTTTTTGCAATTTTTCAAAGTATTCTTATTATTTTTTATTTAAAACCATATTTTTATGACAATACTTTAACTAGTTATTTTATTACATGTACCGAATTAGTTACTGGATCATTTTTAATTATTTGGTTAAGTTCAATGATTGATAATAAAGGGATTGGTAATGGAACGTCAATTATTATTTTTACTAATATAATTGCTACTCTTTTAAGTAAGAATTTATTTGATTTTTCAGCCTTAAATGGAAAATTCTTTTTAGAATTTTTTGTTTTAATTTCTTTAATGGGTTTAATTTGTCTTTCGCAAACTGCAAGAATTATGATTGATGTTGTTTCTGCTCGTCAACTTGCATATTTAGAAACAATCGAAAAAAGAAAATTTCGTGATAAAACTGAAAAATATACAAAATTTACAGAAAATGGATTATCCATTCGTTTAAATCAAGCTGGAATTTTTCCGATTATTATTGCTTCAAATTTATTACCATTTTTTTCTTATTTCGGAAATATATTAGGAAATAATTATTTAACAAATATAATTTATTATTTTTTAATTATTGGCTTCAATTACTTTTATACAACGGTTTTTTGGGATCCAGAAAAAATTTCTGAGCAATTACGTAAAGCTTCTGTTTCTATTGTCAATATAACTCCAGGAACAGAGACAGTAAAATATTTAGATAATATAGTTCGTTCTACTTCTATTGCAGGTGGAATTTCATTATGTTTAATTTTATTTCTTTATGATTCTTTAAAACAACTTATTAATGGTGAATTATTAAGTCAAATTAATATCTCCTCATTAATTATTCTTGTTGGTGTTGCTTATGAAATTCAGAAAAATCTACGTGCCCTTTCACGAAATGCTATTGAAAATTAAAAAATTAGAAAAAATTATGAAAGTTCGTCCATCTGTAAAACGTATGTGTGATAATTGTCGAATTATTAAACGACATGGAATTATTCGTGTTATCTGTATCAATCCAAAACATAAACAAAAACAAGGTTAAATAAAAAACTATGGTACGAATTTTAGGAATAAATTTAATTAATAAAAAAAAAATTTATATTGCCTTAACCTCTATTTATGGAATTGGAATTCCAACTTCTTTTAAAATTTTAAAACAATTAAATATTGATCCAAATTTAAAAGTTTCAGATTTAAATGAAGGAAATATTTCTGCTTTACGTGATATTTTAGAAACAGAAGAATTTAAATTAGAAGGAGATTTAAAAAGAATTATAAATTCAAATATTCGTCGCTTAATTGATATTAATTCAATACGTGGAAGACGACATTTAAAAGGGTTACCGGTTCGAGGACAAAGAACAAGAACAAATAATCGTACATCTCGTCGTCAAGGTTTTTTTCAGACTAAAAAATAAAATATGTCAAAAGTAAAAAAGAAACAAAAAAAATCGATTTTAATAGGGATTGCTAATATACTAACAACATTTAATAATACAATTGTTACTATTACAGATACATTAGGAAATACAATTTGTTGGGCGTCGGCAGGAACATCAAACTTTAAAGGTTCTCGAAAAAATACTCCTTTTGCTGCACAAACAGCAGCAAGAAATGCTGCTTCAAAAGCAATTGAGTTAGGAATGGAAAAAATCGAAGTTATTATCAAAGGGCGAGGAAATGGGCGAGAAACCTCTATTCGTGCTTTAAAATCAGCAGGATTAAATATTTTGTCGATTGAAGATCGTACTCCAATTGCCCATAATGGTTGTCGCCCGCCTAAAAAACGAAGACTTTAAAAAATGAATAAATTAACATGTATTGAAAATTATATTGAAAAAGATCAAAATCATTTTGGATCTTTTATCATTGAACCTTTAGAAGTTGGACAAGGAATTACATTAGGCAATGCATTAAGAAGAACAATACTTTCTGATTTAACAGGTTATGCTATAAGCGGGGTTAGAATTAATAATTTAAAACATGAATTTTCTGTAATTGAAGGCTTACGTGAAGATATTGTAGAAGTTTTATTGAATTTAAAAGAAATTAATTTTAAAAGCTTAAAAACACTAAAAAAAATAGATACACCAATTAAATTAAAAGCATTTTTAAATGTTAAAGGTCCTTTAATTGTTACAGCCGGAATGTTTCATCTTCCAAAAAATTTATTAAGCATTGTTAATTCAAATCAATATATTTGTACTATTTTAGATAGCTCCGAACTTTTTATTGAAATTGATATAGAAAAAGGAAAAGGCTATAAATTAATAGAAGAAAATAGAAGAGAAAAAATTGAAAAAACAAGAAATCATTTTAAAGATTCATCCACAATTTTTATTGATTCAATTTTTATGCCTATTAAAAGCGTGAATTATAAAATTAAGTTAATTCATGATAGTTATGGAAATATTAAAGAATCCTTAAATTTAGAAATCAGAACGAATGGTACAATTACACCAAAGCGTTCTTTGTACGAAGGATTAAAATGTTTAATTGATTTATTTTCATCATTATTTATAAATGAAAATTTTTTTTCTCTATTTGAAAAAAAATTAATTATTAAAAAACGAAAAATTTTGTAATTTATGAAAACCATATTTCCAAAACAAGAATGCCATGTTCCAAAATGGTATATTATTGATGCAAAGGGAAAAACCTTAGGTCGTTTAGCAACAGAAACAAGTAAATTGTTAAGAGGAAAAGAAACTTCATATTATACACCAGGAGTAAATCAAGGAAATTATGTTGTAATTATAAATGCTAATCAAGTATTAGTTAGTGGAAAAAAAGAATCACAAAAATTATATTACAGAAACTCACAAAGACCTGGAAGTTTAAAAATTGAAACGTTTTTACAATTACAAAATAGAATTCCATCTAGAATTATAGAAGAAGCTGTATGGGGAATGCTTTCAAAAAATCATTTAGGTAGAGAATACTATAAACGTTTATACATTTATTCGGAATCAAAAATTGTTTATAAAAAATCAAATGATACTGCTCAACCTTTTGATACTGAAGAAATGGAAAAAAATTGGATTAAAGTAGATTTATAAAAATAAAAAATATATGAATGATATTTCAATTACATATAGTGGAGTAGGAAAAAGAAAAACTTCAATAGCTAAAGTATTTTTAAAGGAAGGAAAGGGTATAATTACCGTTAATAATCAACCATTTGATATTGTTTTTCAATCATTAAAAGAAGAACGTGAAACAATTAAAAATCCTTTATTATTAGTTGATTTAAATAATATCTATGATATCGATATAAAAATAAAAGGAGGAGGAATAAGTTCTCAATTAGAAGCTATTAAATTGGCTATTTCAAAAGCAATTTGTACAATTAATGATTCTTATAGACCACAATTAAAACAACAATTATTTTTAAGACGAGATTCAAGAATTAAAGAACGAAGAAAATATGGGTTAAGAAAAGCTCGTAAAGCTCCACAATACTCAAAACGATAAACAGTTATTAATAATTTTAAATTATGGCAAAAAAAGGCTTACATCCAAATTGGTTTAAAACAAAAGTTTATTGTGATGGTAAACTTATTCTAGAAGTTGGATCAACAAAAGAAGAATTATATGTTGATATTTGGTCAGGAAATCATCCATTTTATACAGGTTCACAAAGAATTATTGATACTGAAGGTCGTGTAGAAAAATTTGCAAAAAAATATCAATTTAAAACGGAAAATAAATTAACTGAACCTGAAAATAATAAAAAAACTTAATAATAATAATAATGCCAACAATTCAACAACTTATTCGTTTAAATCGAACAAAAAGTATTAATTTTACAAAAGCACCTGCTTTAAAATCTTGTCCACAAAGAAGAGGAATTTGTACGCGAGTATATACTACAACTCCAAAAAAACCCAATTCTGCGATTAGAAAAGTTGCAAGAGTAAAATTAACTAGTGGTTTCGAAATTACTGCATATATCCCCGGAGAAGGGCATAGTTTACAAGAACATTCCATTGTTTTAATAAGAGGTGGAAGAGTAAAAGATTTACCTGGAGTTCGTTATAAAATTATCCGTGGTGCGTTAGATTGTACCGGAGTTAAAGATCGCAAACAAAGTCGTTCAAAATATGGGGTAAGAAAAAATGTGGTAGTAGCCTCAAAAACAACTAATAAAAAAAAATAAGTAAACAATAATTATGTCACGTCGAATATCAACAAAAAAACGTTTTCCAGGAAAAGATTCGAAATATGAAAATTTATTAGTTAGTCTTTTGATTAATCGAATTTTAAAATGTGGAAAAAAACTTTTGTCAAAACGAATCGTTTATAAAGCTTTTGAGTTTATTGAATTTCGAACAAATCAAAATCCTATTCTTATTTTAGAAAAAGCTATTAGAAATATAAGTCCAAGAGTTCAATTAAAAGCTAAAAGAATAGGAGGAGCTACTTATCAAGTACCAACTTTAGTTAGTAAATTTAATTCAACTAATGTTGCAATTCGTTGGGTTGTCGAATATTCCCGAAAACGAACAGGGAAAGGTATGTCATTAAAATTAGCAAATGAATTATTAGAAGCTGCAAAAGGACTAGGTAATTCTATAAAGAAAAAAGAAGAAACACATAAAATGGCAGAAGCAAATAAAGCTTTTGCACAATTCCGTTAAAAAAAAAGAAAAAATTCGGAAAGTCGTTGAAAGCAGGATCAATTCATTGGTTGGATATAAAAAATAGAAAAAATAGAAAAATGGCAAGAGAAAAATTTGAGCGTAATAAGCCACATGTAAATATTGGAACAATTGGGCATGTTGATCATGGAAAAACAACTTTAACTGCGGCGATTACAGCTACTCTTTCAACGTTAGGTGGTGCTACTTTAAAACGTTATGAAGATATTGATGCTGCGCCTGAAGAAAGAGCACGTGGAATTACAATTAATACAGCGCATGTTGAATATGAAACATCAAATCGTCATTATGCACATGTTGACTGTCCAGGTCATGCTGATTATGTAAAAAATATGATTACAGGAGCAGCTCAAATGGATGGTGCTATTTTAGTTGTTTCTGCTACAGATGGTGCAATGCCACAAACACGTGAACATATTTTATTAGCTCGTCAAGTAGGTGTAAAACGCTTAGTTGTTTTCTTAAATAAAGCTGATCAAGTAGATGATTTAGAATTAGTTCAATTAGTAGAACTTGAATTACGAGAATTATTACAAAGTTATGATTATCCAGGAGATGAAATTCCGTTTGTTTCAGGATCAGCATTATTAGCATTTGAAGCAGTTAGTTCAAATCCAAAAATTCAAAAAGGAGAAAATCAATGGGTTGACAAAATTTTTGATTTAATGGCAGCTGTTGACGATTATATTCCAACACCTGAAAGAGAAGTTGACAAAGCATTTTTAATGGCAATTGAAGATGTTTTTTCAATTACAGGACGTGGAACGGTTTCAACAGGAAAAATTGAAAGAGGAAGTTTAAATGTAGGTGATACAGTGGAACTTGTTGGTCTAGGTGAAACAAAAGTAACAACGGTTACTGGATTAGAAATGTTCCAAAAAACCTTAGATAAAGGACTTGCAGGAGATAATATTGGAGTTTTATTAAGAGGATTACAAAAAGCTGATGTTTTAAGAGGAATGGTTCTTTGTAAACCTGGAAGTATTAAACCACATACAAAATTTGATGCTGAAGTTTATATTTTAAATAAGGATGAAGGCGGAAGACATACTGCTATTTTTAAAGGATATCGCCCTCAGTTTTATGTAAGAACAACGGATGTGACAGGACAAATTTCAGAATTTTCTTCAGAAGGAGAAACAATTGAAATGGTTATGCCTGGTGATAATGTAACTATGCGTATTGAATTAATTGCTCCAATTGCAATTGAAAATGGAATGCGTTTAGCTATTCGTGAAGGTGGAAGAACAGTAGGTTCAGGTCTTGTTACAAATATTATTGAATAATTACTTATGAAATTTCGTATTTTTTTAAGATCCTTTAATAATGATCTAATTAATTTAGCTTCAAAACAATTAAGAGAAACTTTAGTAAAAACTGATTCTCAGATAAGTGGTGTTATTGCTTTACCTTTAAAAATTAAAAGATTTTGTGTACTAAGATCGCCACATATCGATAAAGATTCACGAGAACATCTTGAACTACGTTTATATAAACGTTTTTTAGATATTACAACAACTTCGATTTCAAATTTAGATTTATTACTTAAAACAGATTTGCCTGCAGGAGTTTCATGTTCATTAAAAGTATTGGAAACAAAATAAAATTTTGGAAAAAAGAGAGTTAAAAACTCTCTTTTTTATTTATTAATATAAATTTTCTTCTTCATGTGTAGAAATTGTTGAATTTGCCGTTGGATAAGCAACACAAGTTAAAACAAATCCATTTCCAAGTTGATCTTCATCTAAGAATGATTGATCTTGTTGATCAACTCCACCTTCTAAGACTTTTCCTAAACATGTTGAGCATGAACCTGCACGACATGAATATGGTAATTCAATATTATTATCTTCTGCAGCTTCTAAGATAAATTTATCTGAAGGGACATCAATTGTAACATCTAAGTTATGCTCTTTACTCACAAGACGAACTTTATATGTAGCCATAATTTTTTTATTTTAGTAATTAATCAATTTTATTGTTAGATGTGTGCATACGATGCTAACAAAAGTTATTCTAAAAATCAATGTATTTTAAAAAATTGAAAGATCAAAATTAATTAGTTTTAAAATTAAATATGCAATTCCTGCTCCTCCAAATCCTCCAATAATAAATCCAGATGTAAATTGTCTCCATCCTTTTGGTGTTAAAAAATCAATGATTACTTTTTGATTAGCATTTTTAATTAAAGAAGATTCAGAAAAAGTAACATAACCATAAATAAGAAGACCTGCTGTTAAAATAATAATTAAACTAATTGTTGAAACAAAGCCAACAAAATTTCCTACTTGACTATCACGTAAAGGTCCTAATTTAATAAAAGGTCCTAATAAAAAATATCCATGAACAAATCCAATGTTTATTCCTCTTAAAAGTGGAGATAATCCTGATTTATAAGCTGGTAATAAACTTAAATACGTTTTTGTTAGATTTGATGTTGTAATAGGAGTTGAAAGATGGCCAACAAAAGGATCTCCTTGAAAAGGTGCCACAACATCGAATGATTTATCAGTTTTATTCACGCTCATACCTAAGATTATTAATTTTCTAGTTTTATATACATTATTATAAAAT
>Ga0007751_10038572_pt1 | contig 15358 bp, 1 predicted proteins | sample LauGreSBDMM110SN_FD_61640 | JGI IMG/M metagenome (GOLD analysis project Ga0007751, IMG submission 61640) | Metatranscriptome of freshwater lake microbial communities from Lake Michigan, USA - Su13.BD.MM110.SN (Metagenome Metatranscriptome) | ecosystem: Environmental > Aquatic > Freshwater > Lake...
GTTCATTTTAAATTAATTTTTCTTATTTTTATCGTTTGTGTTTAGTGTAGATGTTCTCTTCTTTTTTCTTGATGTAATAAAGCTTTTTGGGATACAAGCATTATTAAATAGGAAATTAGAATCATTACATCTTAAACAGGTTTCTAAACTTCCATTATAGTAGCATTCAGAACATTGGTTTGACTCACAGAAAGTTTTTGAAGGAGATGATGATTTTTGGAAATTTCTAACAGCATAATCAAGTCTAGCAGGTGATATAATCAAATCAAAGGCTGAAACAAATGGACTTGTGTAAAGAAGAGTTTTCTTATTAATAGGTTCAGAAGAGTAATTATATTTAAAAACTACATCGAATCTACCATCATCAGCCAAAATAGTAATTTTGGCAGTATTTCTTCTTAAATCGCAATAGGTAATAACTTTCAAATTAGTTATTAAATTAAGACTCTTTTTGAGAATAATGTCCTTAGTGCTAATAAGGAATGGTTTGAAGGATCCCATTGTAATTCTTAGAGTATTTTTATCAATTACTCTTAATGTAATAATAGGGAAATTAGAAATCATTTCTGGAATTGGTTCATTTTTTTTTAAGTATTGTGCTTCAAGATCGTTAGTCAAAATATAAAGAATATTGGAATTTTTAGGATTTGTCATTGTCGTGGCTGATGGTGGGTTAAATATATTACTACTTATTCCATTTGAACTTGAAGAACTAATTATATTACTTGATATACTAAAAATACCAGCTGATTGATTATTACTTGATTTACTACCAATACCAGCTGATTGTTCTACTCTCATTGATTTAGACAAGTTAACATTGAGTTGAGGATTACTAGTGAAAAAGCTTTTCAAGTTGATTTCTGCATTTATTATGAAATTATCAAGTGAAACTGAATTATCTTGTTGTCCGGAACTAAAAATTTGATTTAGGAAATATGGATCAATACGTCTAAAGGTTTCAAGTCTGGAACTATTAACTGATGATTCTAACATACTAATAACTTTATCTCTTGGTTTGCAAACATCAGGACAAATATTATTTGAACATGAGCATAAGCAATTTCTATCACATTTAGCTGGAACAGGAGGTCTGTACCTATCAATATTAATTCCATTATAAACATAATTAGGTAAGAATATAATATTTGAAATTTCATATTCTGTCACAGAACCAATTTGTTTATTCAAACCATCTAAATTATTCGAGGATAAATCAAATCCTAGTGCGAATGTTTCATCTTGTTTTTGAACATAATTAACACTTTGTATTTCCTTTGCTGGATGAGCGAAACTTTTATTGATAGTATTGGAAGTTCTGTAATTAAATACTGAAATATTGCATGTTAAATTAAGTAAATTACAGTCTAAATTGATGTTTTTCCAATCCATTTCGAAACTTTCATCATGGAAATTTGTTAAAATTCCTTGGAAAGTCATATTTTCACGGAATTTAACAACTACAATCAATGAATTTGAGTTTTCAACAAATTGAACTAATGGGGTAATACGAACATTATATGAACCTAAATATACTATTCCGATTACATTATCTTTTGGATATGTAATTCTTCTATATTGGAATGAAAAAGTAAAGCTACTTAAAGGTTCTTGATATGAGCTCAATATTCTTGGATTAAAATCTCTACTAGTAAATGATTGTTTTATCGTATTGATTTCGTTGAAGAATGAGTAATAATTTGAAAGTTTGGCCTGAGGTGGATAACATAGACCTTTAGCTACATTATTCATATTATTGTTATCAGAACATGTAGTACATCCAATTTGATTGTGGAAAGACTGACATACTTTTTGTTGGGATTTAGATACTAAATTGTAAATATTTCTCTGTAAACTATCTAAGTTAAATGAAGTTTCATAATAGATGGTAATATCTTTAACACTAAATAACGCGTCATTATTATTTTTATTCAATTTTAAGAAATCGTCTCCGAAAATGATGTTAGATTGAACTCCTAAGTTATCTAAGACACCATTGAAATTGATTGTTTGAGCTAAGAAATTATTGCTTCTGTTCCAAATATAGACACTTATAGTTTTCAAGATGTGATTGACTGATAAACCAATGTAGTTAGTTTCACTTAATAATGTAGATGGTAATTGTTCTAACCATACTGTCATTGGTCCATTAGAATCACCTGAATTTATTAATCTAGAGCTATAAGTAACTCCATATTTACGTTTATCTTTATCATAAACTAAACTTAAGTAATTGTAATTAATGCTAGATGAATCGTATTTCAGTAAACTAACATCTGCATTGTTTGTAATTCTAAATATTGTTGAATAATTTAATTTTGAATCAATGCTAACACTGAATGTAACTGAGAAGTCTCTGAATCTTGGATTCTTTGAGTATTTTAAATAGTCGAAAGAGAAGAAGTTAGTAAATCTCTTATTTGTTGAGACTATTATATTGTATGGATACATTGCCTTTTTATTACATTTATTATTTTCATCCCTTCCATATTCACAAATTCTGCAAGTATTTAGCATGCATGAGCTGCAATCTATTGGACAATCAACTTGAGGGAAATCAAGTTTTGAAGATTCAAGTGAATTAACATCGAATACTTGTTCTGCTCCGATAATACTAACCTCGTTTCGTAATGTATCGAAGTTTACCGAAGTAAATGAATTAGGTGAGTAAGAAGCACTCTTAGTTTCAACTGATTTTACATCAGATGCTTGTAATTTTGCAATTAAGTTCTTTCCTTGGTAATCAACAAATAATAATAGAGCGTACCAACTATAATCTTTGTTATTATCATTGTCCATTGGTCCTAAATAAATAGGATAACCTGTGCTATCTCTTGAATTAGTGTCTATCCTGATAAAGGCCTTATCTTGTGAGTTATAGGTGAGGAAAATATCTAGAACTCCGTAGGTAATAATTTTTCTAGTGCTGATTATTTGATTTATTCCATAATTGGTGGAAATGAAATTTCTTCGAATGAAAACTTGGAATCCGTGATTTTGTTCAACAGAAGAAGTTACTGGAACTGAATAGACAAATCTTGAATTCAAATTACCCAATTCGTCGGAAACAATATAATTAAGATAGGTTTGATCTGTAAGCATTTTATAGGTCGAAGTTTGGACCTTTACACAACTATTATTTTGCAGTGTAGATGATGAATTGCATTCTTGACATTCTCCTAAAAAGCATTGAAGACAATTTTGATCACATTTATCAGTGTTATTGATTGGTGTATCATAAATTTTAGATTTTTCATAAACTTCTTGATTATACGCTTGACTTACAGACAATCTTATATTATAGAAGTATCCATTTGCAAAAATATTATTATTACCAATTGGCAAGATTGAATTTATTCCAAACAAATTCAAAGTTGCTGAATCTTGAAGTTTTTCTGGGGTTTTGTCTAATGTAACACTGTTTTTATAATCTTTATTATTAACTGTGTTGAAAATAGAATAATCAAATTTCTTATTTAGAACATCGATTCCAGCATGGATTAATAAAAATTGAGAAGCAGTTGGTACTAAATCAGAAACCCTAATTGATAAATCTAAAGTTGGTTGAGAAATAACAAAGAAATATGTGGAAACATTATTTTCAATTCTTAATTCAAATCTAATGAGATTTCTGCTAGGACTTGCTTGAGAGTAATATGAATCTCTTACGTCATTATTAGAAAGTTTAAATAGTAAAATAACTTTTCCGTTTGCAGATGGCTCATCTTTATAATTTTTGAATAAATTGAACCAACCTGTTACTGAGTATTTATCTGAATTAACGTCGGATTTGAATTGATCGCTGATTCTGATATTATACTTTGGATTGTATGCTCCAATAAATTGAGTAGCTTTTAGATAATCAGCCTGAGTTCTAATACTGGCTCTTGATAATGAAGTTTCAAATTGTGGGCACGTAACTCCAGAAGAACCATTTGATTTGCATACAGTACATATTCCATTTGAATAATTACAAGTTAAGCAGGAAGGATCACAATCTTTGGGTTGAGTTCTGTATTTATCAAAATTAGTAATAGCTGATTTGTATAAATTCACAGTGAATTCAGAGTTAATTTGTTGTCCAATCATTGAACCTAATTCAATTTGGATGGTGCCATCTCTAATTGGGTAAGAAGAGCTTAAAGAAGCGACTATTGAATTATTACTATCATAAACTGTAATTGATAAGTTGGTATCTTTTTTTACGAAGAACAATTGGAACCATTGGAAAGCACTTTCTTGATAATTAACATTAAAGCTCTTCTGAACTAGATCAAAAGGCGAATTAACAATATAATTAGAAACAAAATTTGCGTTCAATTTCTCTTGAAGGATTGGTTTGTTTTGACCATTAAAGATCATTGAAATTAAATTATTTGTTGGATTGTTTGGAGTTAAAGATTGAATTTTCTTTCTAAACCAAACCGATATGGAATAGTTTTCAGAATTAGATAATGGGATATCGTATTTATTGGAATTAAGACTGTATATACTGATTTTATCTATAATGGGAATTCCAACAACTGCTCCATTACTTAAACATTTATTAGATGAAGAATCGTAAGAGGTGTTGCTTGGACAGGTCTTGCAGGTTAAATCTTCTTTACAAGAAAGACAATTTTTGTCACAACCAAATGATTTATAGTAATTAATGAATTCTGCGTTCTCAATGGCTCCTTGAGCATAAAGTCTTGCATCTGAAATTGATCCAATGAAAGGTTTGTAATTTTGATTATAATAATTTTCGAGTTGTTTTGTACCAATATTAACAATAACATCTTCAGTAATTCTTATGACATCGTCACTGAAAACTAAAGTTTCGTCTATAATGAGATCTTTTCCCCATTCAATTATTTGAAGGGTTAATTTCTTTTCTGTTATTGATAAATTAAGTCCATACCAAACACCAGTAGTTAATTGGACTTTATCGAAGATCTTTGGTGTTGTCATTGTGCCAATTACTATACTCACATTACCTTTGATTAAGAAGAAATCTATTAAATTTATTTTTTGGCTGGATGAATTATATGCTAAATTTATAAATTGCAATGAATCAACATTTGTTGATTGACTTATATAAAACATTGTTACAAGAGAGTAGGAATTACTTGAAATTCTTTTAGTTATTTGGAAGTTTCTTAAAGAATTGGTAAATACTGAATCCAACTTGAGTAAATCTTTAGCCAATGAAATAAAACTTGTTGGGCAACTTGCATTTTGTTGGGAACCGGCAGCACAGGATTTACATTTTCCAGAACATAAATAGCACATACCTTCACATTCAAATGGTCTTGTATTTAATAAGTTTTTCAAATCATTTTGATTTGGTTGGTATTCCATTAAGTTCATGTTATTTAATTCAAATGTTGGGTTTATATTAGCGTCTTCATTAAATAAGATGGACGAGTCACGAGAAACTAAATAATAATTCCAATCACTTGAAATGCTTTCGCTATAGTTTACAAATTGACTTGTTTTTTCATCATAATATCTGATTATCATTGAACCCATCTGGTTGTCCAATTTCTTGAAAACGAGTACAAATAATCTCCAATTGTTAAGATTGGCAAATGAACAATCAGGACCATTAATTTTTTTTCTGTTTGCATTTGGTGTTTTAATTTCAATATAGCATGAATTATTTCCTGAATTTGTTATTGTGAATCCAAATGTTATTAAGAATGATTTTGCTTTGGAAAAATCAAATGTTTTAGAGTTATCGTTGTTTATGACTGTGATTCTAAATATCCTTGAATCTTGGGAATATGTTGGAATAGGAGTGATTAATCGCATCCAAAAACTAAATGCGATTTCGCTGGATAATATACCGTTTCCACTTAAATCTTTATTAAAGCTCTTCGATTTTAGGTTATCCATATTTTTTAGTGTGTATTCATTAAAGAGATTAGCAGAATTGAAAATATTTGTTAAGGATTTACTTTCATTGCACAATCCTGATTTTAATATGTAGCCAGAGGAACAAGTATCACAGATAAAAGGATCATTATTACATCTATCGCAGAAAGATACAGCGCATCTTTTGAAGACTTTGAATTTGTTATCGATATATCTTCCCAAAGGAAGTTCTTCAGATCTGTAGCAAACTTCTTTATACATGTAGAATTCATCCTGACACTTTTTGCATTTATCAGGATTATCGCAAATATTACATCCATTTTTGCATTTCTCACAAGTGTTCATTGTTTTACCGCAAAGTGTATAGTAAGTAACAGGACAATTAGCCACGCATCGTTTTTGAAAAAGATTCGTCGAACAACGTATGCATTCATTGGCATTTTCGCATTCCAAACAGTCCTTCATACATCTTTTACATTCTTTTCCATCAAGATAATATCCTTTTTCACAATTTCTAACACATTCTCCATTTTGAACAAAGTAACCTGAATTACAATCAATACAAGTGATTAAATTTGATTTACAAGTTCTACAAAATGGATCTGAACATCTAGAACATGGTTCAGGTCCGGGAGCAGGAGATCTACCATCTGGACAAGGATTGATACATTCTTTTCCTACTTGAGTGTATCCTGGTCTACATTGAATACATCCATTTTCATCACAATCCAAACATTTAAAGTCACAATCTATGCATACATATATGTTATTAATTAATTTTGGATATGTGCTTTGTTTACATTTTTCATAGCAAATTTGATTATAAAGATAATAATTTTTATCACAGATTATACAGTTTTCTACTTCTTCATCATTGCATTTTTTACAAATATTTTGTTTACAAGGAGTACAATTTCCTTTAACTGGAGTTAAGGTCTCGGGACAGGGTTTTACACAAGTATTATTATACAAGTAATAACCATCATCACATGTCCAACATGTTGAACTATCTTTACATGTTCTGCATGGTTTAGTACATTCCATACAAATATTTGGTTCAACATTTCTATTTTCATAATAACCATTTGGGCATTTCATTTCACAATTATCTCTTAGTGGGTTTAAAAGATAAGGTTTAATACATTTTCTACAAGTGTATTTGCCTGAACAATCCCAACAATTTACATCTTCACATTTGACACAAGAACCTTTAATTTTATCATAATAATAGCCTACTGAGCAATTTGTACCAGGTTTACATATTCCCATTTCAAGTATATTACCATCATCGCATAAGATACAGACTGTATCTGAGATACATTTTTTACAGTATTTCGAACATTTTTTACATATTCCTGAAAAATTATAAGTTCTAATAGGGCAATCTGGATTACATTTATTCTCATATAAGTAGAAATTTTCAACACAACCTTCACAGATCTCAGGTGTCTCTGGTTTACATTTGTCACAGTATTTAACTTTGCAGTTAAAACATATTCCTAGACTATTAGCTGGTTTATTATTTTTACAATTCTTTTTGCATTCATTATCTTCTAAAACTGACCTTTCTCTATCACAATTTGTGCAAATCTTATCTGAAGTACATTCTATGCATGGAGATTTGCAAGTTATACAAGTTCTATTGTTTGACATGTAAAATCCAGATGGACAATCGTTTCTGCATTGGTTATCGACTAAAACCCATGGATAATTACAAACTTCGCATTCATGAGTTTTTCCTTCTTTGCATTTTAGGCATTTATCAACTTTACAAGTTTTACAATAAGGTGCGACAATGACATTTAGTGGTTGATCACAATAAACACAGTTTCCATTATCATTCATATAAAATTTATCTTTACATACACATTGGTTATTATCGCAACTTTGACAATTTTCTTTGCATTCTTTACAAAATTTGTTGTCTTCTGTTAAATATGTTCCCATTGGGCATGGTTTTACACAATTATTTTGATACAAATATTTATCTGGTTTACATTCTGTGCATAAATCCAAATTTTGAGGGCATTTAGCACAATCTGAGTTATTACAAGGAGGTTTTGGTTGTGGTCCTGGAGGTGTTGGGCGATATGGTTGGCAGAAAGTTTGATTATCTATTGTTATTGTTTGGAAATTTGAATCACATATAATGCATTTTAAATTGCTTGTACATTTTAAACAATTTGGACTACAATTTTTACATTCTTTGTTTTCAGGATAAGTTTTTTCTGGGCAATTTGTGTAACAATCCCTAATATAAATGAACCAATTATTATCGCATGATTCGCATAAATTAGTGTCTGATAAGCAAGTCTTACAATTTCTATTTTTACAATCAACACATTCTACTCCAATTAATCTAGTTTTATCGGGGCATTTATTAACACAATCTCCATTATACAAAAAGAACCCAATATCACATTTTATGCATTGTCCATTCCAAACATTACAATTAGAACAATTATCTTTGCATATTATACATTCAGTATTAGTTATATCTGGTCTTTTGTTTGATGGACATGGATAAACACACTTATCTAAGTTTTTATAAAATCCATCGCTGCAAACAATACATTTTTCTAATGAACCATCACATTTATTACAATATGAAACGTTACACTTTTTACATTTATAATCATCAGTTTGGAAATAACCAATTGGACATTCCGTAACACAAGTATTATCTAACCAATAATTAGGTCTAATGCATTCTGGACATTGTTTTTGATTATTTTGGCAGGTTAAACATTTAGAATCACAAGGTTCGCATTTCATCGTGCATAAATCGAAATAATATCCTGTTCCACAATCTTTCTGGCAAGTACCGTCATTTCTTAGTACATATCCGTCCAGACACCCAATGCATGTTGAAAGGTTACTATTACAAATTTTGCAATTTTTGTCTTTGCATGGTAAACATTTTTCTCCAACTAACATATTACCATAATCACATTTGGGAATATAGCATGTTTTTGATGAACTTAATAGGAATGGTTTTGGACAATCATCACAGTAATCTGGATCTGTGCATTCGAGGCAAGGGGCCTTACATTTAACACATTTTTGATTTTTTGATGCAAATCCTTTAGGGCAATCACCACATTTCCCCAATAATAAAAGTTTAGGGTATATACATTCAACGCATATTCTAGCATTATTATTACAGTCTTTACAATATTTTTCTTCACAAGGTTGACAATTTTTTATATTAGCGGGAGCATTATCTGGACACGGTGATACACATCTACCATTTTCATAAAGATAAAATCCATTAACACATCGTTCACATTTATCTTTAGGGCATTTTAAACAGTTTGGTTCACTACATGAAATACATTCATTATTTTTTAACCAATATCCATCCAAACAATTATTTGAACTACATCTACCCTCAGTTAAAACATATCCATCTCTACATTTCTTGCACCATTTTTCAGTTTCACTACAATTTATGCAATTTGGATCCCAACAAGGAATACATGACCTAGGAGAATATATTAATCTTTGATTTTCTAAGCATTCCTTTAATTCACATGTATTTGGATAAGTTAGAGTATAAGGATCTTGGCATTTTTTGCAAATGGAATAATCATTACAAACTTTACAATTTTTTGAGCATTCAGTACAAATTGTAATATCATCGGAATATTTTCTTGGATAAAAACTTTCTTTGCACTCTTCAACACATTCTTTTCCAAACAATTTATACCCTTTTTGGCATTTAACGCATGCAAATAAGTCAGTACTTAAGCATAAAAGGCATTTACTATTATTAGTGCATGGTTTGCATTCGCCTGAAACTGAAACAAATCCATCATAACATTTTGGTCTACATACTTTATCTTGTAAAACATAGTTATTATCACAATTTAGATTACATTCACCAGTTTCATCTTTACAGCTTTTACAGTTTTGGCATCTCTGACAAGTATCTCCCTTTCTATACATATAATCATCTTTACATGTTACACAGTCTGAATCTTTATAATTTGTAAAAAGTCCATCAATATTATTTAATTTATAAAATCCAGCATTACATTTGCCGCAAATACCTGGTTTATTACAATATAAACAATTAGGATTATTGCAGATACAAGGTTCTGGGCATGGATTAGGAATGCATTGACCATTAAAGAGATAATAATTTTTATCACAATCCGTACAATATTCTTTGTTTAAACATTTTGAGCATCCGACAGAGCAATCTTTACAAATTTTATTTTCAACATATTTTTTTAGACCACATGGATTAACACATTTTTTATTATCTTTATAGAATTCTTCCTTGCAATAATCACAGTCTTCTATATTTGTTTGACACACGGCACAATTTCCATCATTACATGGAGTACAGACTCCATTTACAACTCTTTCCCCAATTTCACATTTGGTGACACATTTAGTTTTGTCTCTTGATACATAAAAGCCATCGACACACGTTATACAAGTGCTTATATTGTCACAGTATAAACATCGTTCAAAACATTTGCCGCAAGTAAAATTATTTAATTTGAATTGACTTATAGGTTTTGTACAATCTCCGCAGATTTTTCTGTCAAAAGATCGGTAAATTTTATCTCTACATTTATCACAAGTATAAGGATCTGAGTTATAACAAGTTTCGCAATCATCAACTTGTATTTTATTACATTCTGAGGTGATATTGTTTAAACAATAACCACTTGAACATTTATGAACACATTTTCCTTCTTCTAAATATTTATTATTTGTGCATTTAGTGCATTTAAACTCTGATTCACAATCAGGACAATCAACACATTTTATGCACATGTAAGGGTCTTTTATATAATAACCTTTATCACATATATGAACACATTGGTTTTCTTGTTTGTAGTAACCTTTTGGACATCTAGTACAATAATCTGGATTTAGGCATTCTTCACAATTGCCGCAAGATTTGCAAATTCCATTAAATTTATAAGTTCCAATTTTACAATTTAAATCGCATGTGTTAGTAGAAGGATTGTAATAGTAATTATAATCACATGTCATACATTTATTATCTGGACAATATAAGCAATTATCTATACATTTTTCACATTTACGGTACTGATTTACCACTATAGGATAATATCTTATCCAACAATTTTCAACGCATTTTTTTTCTAATAAATATAAATTCTTTTGACAATATAAACACTTTTTAAGATCATTTACATCACACTTATCACAATTAAGATCAGATTGACATTTATTGCATTTTCCATTAATCATAATTTCTCCAGCTTTACAATCTGGTGGAATAAAACATTCCTTTGTCTGACTATTCCAAGTTGACTGAGGTACACATTCTTTACAAGTATTTAAATCTGTACAAGTTTTACATGGAAAAACACACGGTCTGCAAGTTCTATTTGAATCTGGATAAAAGCCATCACTACAATTTGATTTGCATTGCCCATTTTCTACATAAAATGGAGATTCACATCTATTACAAATTCTATAATTATATGAATTGTTCCAACAATCAAGGCAATTTCTATCCGAACAATCATAGCATGTTCCATCTTTCTCATATGTTTTATCAGGACAAGGATTATAGCATCTTCCCATATATTTTTGGTATCCAAAACTACAATAAATGCAATTTGTTTCGTCTGAACAAGTATCACAATTATTTCCACAATGACCACATGTTTTAGGTGAAGTCATTATTTGATATTCTGCTTTTTCAGTACATTTTCCGCATTCATTTCTTTCCGTTTTTAAAAATAAACCATCACTGCATTCGATACAAATTTTAGGGTTACCTTCTTTACATCTTTTGCAATTTTTTACTGAACAATTTACACAAATAGGAGAAGGAAAAATGATAGATCCATCAGGACAAGCCTTTACGCAATCATCTTTATATAAAAAGTAATTATTAAAACATCTAGGACAAGCTTTTCCATAGTTTGTGCATTCTGCACAAAATTCAGATTTACAACGTTTACATTCTCCGCTTTGATAATCTGACCAAAATCCTTCAGGACATATAACACAATCGTCTTTATATAAATAGAAACCTGTCGGGCATGGTTTAATACATAAATTAGAATTATTTCTATCACAAAAATCACAATTTTTGTTATCGCAAGGTTTACAAATATTGTTTGAGTTGGGATAATATCCTCTTTCACATTCTTTGTCGCATGTATTTTTTTTCTCATTATAGTAATAATTTGCAATGCATTTTGGTTTCGGACCACAAGTGAGGAAATACATTGGACATTCTACACATCTATTATCTAATGCTTTACTATAAGGGGGGCAAGGGTTATAGCACACTCCTAAATAAAGATACCAACCTGCATCACAAGTTATACAATAATCTTTGTTGCATTGTAGACAATTTTTTTGTGGACAATTTAAGCATTGATCTCTATCTTTATATTTTTCAGGTTCACAATCATTACATGTTTTGGTTATTGAGTTAAAATTAAAATTATCAATACAATTTATGCAACTTGTATTTGAAATACAATCTTTACAAGGACTAATACATTTTATACATTTTTTTTTATTTATATCAGGATAATAGGAATTAGGACAATTTTCTTCGCATTGATAATTTAATAAATATTTGAATGTTATATCAGTACAATCAATGCATTTTGAAGGATCATTTTCTTTACATTTTCTACATCTAATATTCGTGCAATTTAAACATTTTCCTTCGAATTCATAAGTACCATCAGGACACGGATAAACACATTGACCTTGGTATAATAATTTTCGATTTTTACAAATTTCACAATTTTTTTGATCTTTACATCTTGAACAATGTGTTATATTACAATCAATACATTTTTTTGGAGGACCAAATGATGGAAAAGTACTTTCAGGACAATTAGCCCAACATGCACCATTATACAAGAAATAATCCTCAAGACAATGATCGCACATATTGCTACCAGAACATGATTTACACAATTTATCCCTGCAAGGATAACAAATTTTATTTCCATCAGTACTTTTGTAATATCTTTCTTCACATCTTTCAATGCATCTTCCATCCTTTATTGCTACCGTCCAATAATCATCTAAACAATTGCATGGATAGTTATCATCTGAACAAGTTTTACATCCAGAAGCACATTTGTAACATTTTCCTTTTTTTCCAAAAAATCCTTCCGGACAATTAACACACTTTCCTTGATGTGCGAATAGGGAAGGATTTGTGCAATCAGTACAATATTTTAAGTCGTCTTTTAAACAATATGCACAGTCACTGCCACAGTCTACACATTTATTATCTATTTGAACAGTACCTCTTGGACAAACTTTATAGTAACAGAATTTATTATTATAAAGTAAATAATCATTTTCACAAACTTCACAATTTTCTTGTTTGGAGCAACTTTTACAATGATAATCCATACATTTTCTGCAAATTTTATTTTCTGAATCTAAGTAATATCTATCTCCACAAGGGCCCACACATTCACTATCTTTTAAGTTTGGAATTTCAGGCTTACATACACAATCTCGCTGACTAGTACAAGATGCACAGTCACTCCTACAAGTTAAACAAAATCCATTATCATCCATATAATAACCTTTATTGCAATTATTAAAGCATGAATCATAAAGAGGTAATTGCTTTTTAGTAAATTTATCCATGCAATCAATACATCTCTCTTTATTAACACATTTTTGGCAATTATTTAGACAGTTTTCACAATTTAAATTTGCACTATTGAAGAAAGTTCCATTCGGACATGGATTGTAACATTGATTTTTATAGATGTAGTAATTATTTATACATGAATTGCAATTATCTTTTGAAGTGCACTCGTTACAACCAGTAGGACAATCTATACATTTATAACCATCAGTGTATGTTCCTTTAGGACAAGACTGATAGCATATATCCTTGTACATGAAGGCTTTTCCAATACATACATCGCATTTTTCTTTTGATTTACATTCTCTACATAAAGAGTTGTCACTACAGAATTGGCAGACTTTACTTCCATCAGGTTTAGTAAATTCAAATTTGAATTTAGGACAATTATTATTACATTCTCCTCCATTTCCATCTGCATTAGGATCCAAAATAAATTCCCCAATACAATTTAAACATTTTGTTGCTAATTCATTAAGGCAGTTTTTGCATCTAGTAAAACAAGGATAACAAATTCCTTTGAATCCATAATGTTTTTCTGGACAAATTTTAACACACTGTTTATTAGGGTCTAGATAATAATCTTTTTGGCAAAAGATACAATCCTCATTAACATTTCTATAAATGCAATATGGATTTGGATTTGGACTAACTGGGACAGGGCATTCTTTTAGATTGTCAACTTTATCTAATTTCATCAAAACCATCTCATTGTCAAAAGAGTAAACAAAATTCTTTCCTAATCTTGGGTATTTAAGCGTTGAGAATTGATTATTAAAGTTAAAATTAAAGGTCATACCTTCGATATTTGCAGCTCTTACCTCTTGATTGAATTTTAATTTTCTGTTGGATCCAGCGAATCTTAATGAAAAAAGGAATTTGTAATGATCACACTCAGCTTGGACTGTAAACATCACGAAAGCCCATTGAACGCATTGAGATATATCGATTCTTTTTGTTTGGTCGTAGAATTTGATTACGTGTGCTAAACCATTCGTATTTTTTTCTCTTATCAAATCGTAACTTAGATAGTTTGTTTCCCTAAGTGTTCCATATAAAATATTATTCGCAACTGAATTATCTGTTACCTGAGTCATATCTGTTAGAATCCAGAAAGAAAATACATCACCTCCATTCATTTTGAAATTATTGAATTTAAATTCAGTACTATTGATATTAGGGCAATTGGTATAGGATTGTTTAGGGTTATATTTGATTGCAACTTGATCCACTACTCCTGAGAAATAGTCTCTAGTTGTAACATAATTCCAAGTAGCTGGCACGCAATTATTATTCGTTTTAAGTAAGGATAGCATCTGTAATTGTCTTATAAATTCGCTTAATTTTAAAGAATTGCTAAGAAAGAAAACAGGATAATTGTTAGTGACCACAAAGGATTCAATTGTTTTATTCAACATTCCTCTCAGGATATCCGCACTACTGGTGAAATCGCCTCCCTTACTCCAATTGTAAATCAAATTCTTTGTATTTGTGGATAGGTCCTGATTTAACTGACCCTCAAAAATTTGGTTCAAAGTGTATTTATTAGGCACATCTGAAAAGGATTTCGATTTATATGCCTCTAAGTTGGCTAAGTTGCTCGAATATCCCAGTAAAACCTGCATTTCAGGCTTACTTTCAACTTTACAAGCTTTTGCGAAATCATCTTTCATTACTCTAAGTCTATTGACGTATTCATCGATCGTTTCGGTGAAGCAAGGAGTATTATCATCTTGAGTAGAATTGGTTGTATGAATTAAATGAATATTTAAAATGGTTATTAAAACAGAGACCTGTAGTTTTTCTGAATTCAAGATTTATCCTGGTGTAGGAGCAAGATATTTTGCAAAGGATGGAAGATTATTTAACTTC
>Ga0007751_11483716_pt1 | contig 15309 bp, 1 predicted proteins | sample LauGreSBDMM110SN_FD_61640 | JGI IMG/M metagenome (GOLD analysis project Ga0007751, IMG submission 61640) | Metatranscriptome of freshwater lake microbial communities from Lake Michigan, USA - Su13.BD.MM110.SN (Metagenome Metatranscriptome) | ecosystem: Environmental > Aquatic > Freshwater > Lake...
AGAAAATAATTTTAATTAATAATATTATATAATATAATAGAAAATATAATAATAATAATGAGTGAATCATTAACAACAACATTAAAAATGAATAAAACTAAGTCTAATCCAGTACCTATTTATAAGAAATATGCAAAGACAGCTGAAAATAATTGGTTAGATCCATCTAGTAGATTGAAACCAAGTGATTTATCAAAACCTGCATTAAATTTAGTTGCTGATGATTATCCAATGATAATAGAATTTAATAATATTCAAGATAATACTGCTCAAATTCATTCATTAGTTGATATTGATGTACCATTATTTCAACCATCACCAAAAATTGTTGTATTTGAAGATTATGCACCATTTGCTGTACATGAAAAGAAATTATTTTTTAGAAATAATGATGGTGTAGCTCGAAGAATAAAATTATTACAACCAGAGTCAACATTTTTTGAAATATCAGCACCTAGACAAGCTAATGGTGAACCATTAAAACAAAGTAAAATTGCAGCTGGAATGGAAATATGTTTTGTAATTAAATTTAAACCACAAGAAGTTAGAGATTATCAATATGATTTAGTTTGTTCAACAGAACGTGAAAAATTTATTGTTCCTATTAGAGCAATAGGAATGAGACCAATGATGACATTTCCTGATGAAATTAATTTTGGTGTATGTCCAGTAAAATCAGAAACTCGAAAATCATTACTTTTACAAAATATAGGATCATCAATTGCTAGGTTCACTTTAAGATCTACTAATCCATCATTTACATGTCCTGGTGAAGAACAAATAGTAGATCCTGGGGCATCTCTTATGTTAGAATTATTCTTTATTCCTAATATAGCTGAATCAATAACAGGAGATTATGAATTACAATTTTCTAAAGGTATTAAATGTTATATATCCTTAAGTGGTACTGGAAAAAATATAGATGTTGCATTAAGTACTCCTAGTATTTCTTTGGAACCATCTTATATATCACTTTCATCTCAAAAAACTTTAAAGATTAAAAATTCTAGTGATATTCCTATTAAATATAGTTGGAAATCTTTTAGCAGTTCTGAAGATGAAGAAAATGAAAGGCAGAGATTATTGCAAGAAATTTCAAGAATGGAATCTATAGAAAAAACTGCATTAAAAGACAGAATTTTCAATGGAGTTTACTCTGTTGAAGGATATGGTGATACTGATGATGAAGCAGAGGATGATGAAATACCTTTTGCTGCACGTGCTGATGAAGCATCTTTAATTCGTAAATATAGAAATTTAAGAACTGCTTTATCTAATGATCCCATGTACTTTGTAGATGATATATTTGAGGTATCTCCAATAGAGGGTCAGGTCTGGGCAAATTCTGAAATGGAAGTTACTGTTACTTTTCGTCCTGATACTGCTGCCCTATTTAATTGCATTGCATATTTAGATATATCAGGACGATCTGATCGACTTTTATTAAATTGTTCTGGTCAAGGTATAGGTCCTCATGCTGCTTTATCTTTTGATGTATTAGACGTTGGTGATGTATTTATAAATGATGAACAACATTATGAAATATCAATGATTAATAAGGGTGACATTACAGCAAATTGGACATTTATGTCTTCTCTTACAAGATTTGGAAATAAATTTAATTTTTCTCCTACTGAAGGAATCTTAAATCCAGGCCAGTCACAAGTGATACATATAAAATTTGAAAGTGACGTATTAGGTGAGTTTTCAGAATATTTTCGATTTGCACTCCAAGGAAATGAAGATATGTTAGTGTGTCAAATTAAGGGGCATATCGTAGGACCTACTTTCTGTTTTGATATTAATTCTATAAATTTTGGTACAGTATCATATGATTACCTTCATTCACGAACTCTTCGTCTAGTAAACACATCAAAAATTTCAATGGTTTTTAATTTACATGTTCCTCAGGATGGTACTTTTATTAAAAAAGAATTCGATATTACTCCTTCCGATGGGACTTTAACTCCTGGAGAAAGTATGGATATTTTATTGGAGTTCATACCAAGTACTGTTAAAGTCTATGACTATTCTCTTGCTGTTGATGTGCTAGGAGTTGGTGATATTTTGTTAAGTATACCAATATCTGCTGAATGTATTGTATCTACTGTACGTATGGCAACTAGAGAAATAGACTTCGGTGATTGCTTCTTAAGATTTCCTTATGAAAAAGAAATGATTTTATACAATGTTTCTGACAAAGTTCATACAAAGTTTGAAGTTCTCCCACAAATGCCATATACTAAAGCTGTTGCTACTTATGAAGCTGAACCTTCTGTTGGGGTTATTGAACCTGGAGACTCTATGAAAGTAATTATTCGAATGGTAACTATGAAATTAAATTTGATTAAATTACCTATTAATGTTGCTGTAGTTGGTTCTACAGAAGCACCAATTCAAGCTGTACTAACTTGCAATGCAATTGGTCCTCGTATTGTTCCTGATCAGACTGAATTAAGATGGGGAAATATTGAATGTTTAAGAGAGTTTCCTAGAACTCTTAGACTTTTTAATGATAGTCTTATACCAGCTTCAGTTAAATTGTTTTTGAAAATGGCAAGGAGTAAATTTGATATTTCTATGCGTGAATTATCACTTGCTCCAAAAGAAACTTTTGATCTTATTGTCACTGCAAATTTAGATGATACTATAGTGAATAAAGATGAAATCCATATTATAGTCGAAGAAGGTGACAATGTTATGGTGCCCTTAAGTGCATTAGGAATTGGCACGACAATACATTGCAATCAAGAATTAAGTGTAATTGATATGGGATATCAATTAACGAATACAACTTGGGAGAAAAGAATCATGTTGGAAAATAAAGGTAGAAGACCGCAACAATTACAATTTTATAATAAAACTGAAAGAGAACAAAACCTATTTCGATTAGAACAGGCCAAAAAAATGAGTAAAGATGCAACAAAAGCACCAAAATCTTTTGCATCTTTTGTTCCAGTTTGCACGGTAACACCAGCTGAAATTACTCTTCGTCCAAGAACTGCTACGACATTTACTTTCAAAGGAACAAGTGCAGTTCCTGGTCCAGTAAGTGAAATGTTTATTTTAGAGAGTAAAGTTGGAAAGGATCGTGCATTTAAGCAGATTGCTCAAACTGAAATAAAGTGTGAAATAATAAATCCCTTATTAGAATTTTCTGATCCACAAGTTTACTTTTGTCATAGATATGAAAAGGGCCACGATCCTGAGACGCAAAGACGTGATATAACATTAAAAAATACTTCAGCCTTAACTCTTACGTTTGTTTTGAAAGTTGAAATTCCTTTCAACTTAAACTCATGGGAACATACCTTAGCACCTGGTCAAGTTGCTGAAGTTACTATTGATTTTGATCCTATGTACCTTGATGATAAAACTTCACATACCGTAGAGAAGCAGCTAGTAATTGCATATAGAGGTCATCCTCAAAAGGATATTATTCCTTTAACTGGGGAAATAATATTCCCCAACTTGAAATTTGAAACTCAAAACGTAGCCTTCGGAAGCATTTTAAATGATACGACTAAAACTATTAAGGTAAATGCAACTAATTGGAGTCAAGTTGTAGTAGAATATGAATGGACATTTTTTGAAGGTATTGATAGTAAACAACCATTAAAAGGGCTTCAGAAGAAGGGTGCCAAGTCTTCAGGATCTAGTATTGTGGCGCCCGCTGGACAAATATTTGATATATTACCAATTAGATCAGTTTTACAACCTGGAGAAAGTGAAACTTTAGAATTTTCCATGTATGGATTACCAAATGGTAAATTCAATGGAACAGCTTTATGTAGTGTTGAAGGAGGTCCTGAGTATAAATTTTACATATCAGGCGAAGCATCTACTGTTTCTTTTGCCGTTGATAAAAGTCTAATTGATTTTGGAAAAGTTATATTTACGGAAAGCAAGACGGAAGAATTGAAAATTATAAATAATGGAAGAGTTGCGTTCAATTATGATATAAAACCTAGTTCAACTGCTGCCGAGTTAATTGAAATAATTCCCCCTTCAGGTTTAGTCAAAGCTGGAGAAACAAAAACAATCTCTTTAGTAATGCATCCAGCATATGCTTGTAATATCGCTGAAACTGTTTTTATACACATAGCACATTTTGATGCTGTACCGTTAGTATGTTATTGTCAAGGAATATTTCCTTCAGCTGTAGCCAGTCTTCCACGCCAAACACGAGTTGGTCCATATGGTGAAACTGAAGGAACTATGAGCAAGTTTTGGGATACTTTTACTTCACAGGCAGTAATGAGTTTGGTAAGTCCAGATTTAGCAATGTTGCCTCCACCAGAGGATATGCTTCCACCACCTGCATCTGGAACGACAGCAACCGCTCCAATTTATCATCCCCCTCCAATTCCAAATAATATATTGAATAATACTAGTGTTGAACTTTCAACAAGGGTTACTAAGCAACCTCCTCAACTTAAATTGGAAGTTGAAATGCAAAGAATGGTATTATGCCATTTATTAGCAAATAAAGTTGAAGAGAAAAAAATAGAATTGGGTGGTATGGTTCAAAATCCAGATCAATTAGTATTTGCTGGTCTTCAGTATTTTATTTCAAAAAATATTGATTTGAGATCAATAGTTTCTGCTCAACATCTATGTGATTTTGGTAATGTTATAATTGGGCAGACTAAAAAGAGAACATTCAAAATAACAAATGTAACGAATGGAATGGTTCTTAACTTTGACTTAGATTCAAAAGCTATATCATCATCTGGATTTTCTGTAGATCCAGAAAAAGTTGTGAAATTGGGTGAAAATGATAGTGTTGACTTTACTTTGAAATACTTCGCTCGTAAGCAGCAAAAATTAGGGAGAAAAACAGTTGTTCTTCCACTTCTTATTAAAGGTGCTCCAACGATTAATCTTTTGCTTTCCGCCAATGTATGTATGCCTGATATTGAGTTATCGTCAGAGCTTATCGAATTTGATAGAGTTCTGATCGGTCGTGCTAAGCGATGTTTTGTTCGTCTTCATAACATATCACCTGTTGTAGCTAATTGGTCATTCAAGCCTGTTGCAGGAAAAGAAGAAAGTAAAATTACTATTGTTCCTTCTAGTGGTGTACTAAAGGGTGGTAGAAAAACAATTATTTATGTTGAGTTTATACCAGGTGAGGCGCGAAAGTATTTAATGGAAGCTAATTTAAAAGTAGACAATAATAAAAATGTAAAAGTTTTAAAAATTGTAGGCGAAGGCTTTGAAAATCAAATTAAGTTTGAACCTTCACATCTAGAAATGGGACCAATTATTCCTTTCTCTGATGGTGACGAGCAAGTAGTTTCTTTGACAAATAACTCAGATGTACCTGTTGAAATTTTTTCATTGGATTTTGATAATGTTTATAAAGAAGAAGAAGCAATGCTTTCATCTCTTGATATTTATGATGGAGCTACAAACATTTTTAGATCTTCGATTCGTTATCCAGGACAGCCATTACCACCTGAAATTTTGGCTGCATATGATAGAATTAAAGCTGCTGCTGATAAAATGGCAGCAGAAGAAGCAGCAGCAGCAGCAGCTGTAGCTTCTGAAGAAGTCGTAGAAGGTGAAGGTGATAAAGTAGTAGATACTGAAATTGAAAAGGAGGAAAGTGCAAAGGATAATGTAATTCTTGAAGTTCCCCCTGTTAGAACAACAGGAGCACCTCGGGATGAAGGTTTACACCAAGATATAATTGTAGTAGGTCCTCCAATTTCAGGTGTTACTACTGTTGCTAATTATTTGTCTAGAAAATTACAATTACCTGTTAAGAAACTTGATGATATAATGTTTGAAGTGGCTAGCACTGATAGTGAGTTAGGTCTAGTTGCACGAAGATGTTTGAATAAACTAACTGAAGCAGAAAGAGCTACTATCGAGAAATCTGAAAATGAATTGCTGGAGGTTGCCGAAAAAAGTAAGGCCGATGCTGCAGACGCTTTTAGAAAAGATAAGAAAAATAAAGGTAAAGAACCAGATGAAGAATGTTTAAATACCCCCGAAGTAATAGCATATAATGAATTTGTAAAAACTGGCAAGTTTTCGATTGAAAATCTTTCCAATATCATCAAATTTAGATTGAGTTGGATTGATGCTGGTTATGGTATTGTTCTTGATGGAGTTATATCAAATTGTATTGATGATACATCTTTAGTTGTTAAGGCCATGGAAAGTGCAATGCCCAAAGCATCTGTTTCCAATATAGTATTGAATGGCGGAGAAGAGGCATATACTAATAAGATAGCTGCCATTTACGAAACAAAAAGTGCAGAATTAAAGAGCTGCTTAAAGGATATTGATAATGCTAAAAAGGCTGCATCCAAAAAAGCTTCAGTAAAGGCTACGGGAAAACCAACTGGTAAAGGAAAGAACAAAAAACCATCAACAGCTACAATTATTGAAGAAACAACTATTATTGATCATGAGATAGAAGTTGCTTTACCTGAAGGTGATGAGCCTTGGGTTAATACTGAAACAGGATTAGTTATTGAACTTGATGCTCAAGACTTCAAGAATTTAGAAGAGAGTGAAAAAGTAATATATACAAAACAATTTCAATATCAGCTAACGCAAAAAGTTCAATCATTAAAAGTTACATTGGCAAAAATTAAGCGTATTTGGGATCCTGAAACTGGATTAAAACAAACTTTAGAACCAATTGTCGCTGAAATTATAGTATCCGATGATAACCTTCCGGTTGAGGAAAGTAAGACTGATGTAGTGGATACCCCTGCATTCGAAGCTACTTCAGATTTTCCAGTTGAAGAGACCAAAGCAATTGAAACCAATAATAGTAACACTCCTGATAGCACTGGTACATTGATGCAGCAAGATGAAATTCCAGTAACAATAAGTGAGCGACCTGTATTGTTTAACGAATATGCAAATTCTATATTACCCTTAATTGAATCTTCATGGATAAAACCTGAACCTGTTGCAATCGAAACAGAGGCTGGTGATATTTCATCGGAACCTGTTGCGACTGAAGCAAATCCTATAATAAATGAGAGCGAGAGTGAACCTATCGTCGAAGAAATTAAGCCTAAAATTGAAATTTACGGAGTTATTAATATACCTCTAGATGGTGAGGAAAATGAGGAGGAGATATTAGCTAAAACGATGGCTTTACTTCCTCCTCCTAATGTACTACCAGCTGATAAAGATGCTCTACCTCCAACATGTGTATATCAAGTTATTAGGAAGCCAGTTCCTCGTGGAGAGAGAAAACAAATCAGAAACTTTGCGATTATCCGAATGGATCCATCATCAGAAGAATCAGTTCAGGAATCAGCACCTGCTCCAGCACCTGCTCCTGCTCCTGCAGGTAAAAAAGGTGCACCAGTCGTAGAAGCTCCTCCTGTAGTAAAGGAACCTGAACCTGTTCCAGTTTCTTACCGTTGGGTTATTGATGCTTTCTCTTCAGTTCAACTGAAAGTTAAATTTACTTCGAAAAATGAAGGAAAGTTTGATTCCACTCTTGTTTTTGAAGTTGTAGGAACAAGTCAAACTTTTTCCTTGTATGTATCAGGTATATGTGAAGTACCAAAAATTAATGATACATCACGCTCATTCTTTGTAAAGTCCATCAAAAATGTTTCTAGTGAGGGTCCTCCTCCAATCAAACGATTCATTACATCAACAAATACCTATTCATTTGGTCCTATTTTAACTTTTAAGAAGCCTGAATGGCGAAACATAACATCCGAAGATCCCGAGGAAAGAACAAAACTCCAACTTGTTACAAATACTAGTACAGATATTGTCAGATTATCGAATAATGGAAGGTATAAGTGTACAGTAGATCTAGCATTTGAAGATTATAGTGATGAAGTACGCGACGTTTTTATCGTGGAACCTAATTCTGTAGAACTTGATGAAGGTGAAACGAAAGATGTCAAAATATGGGCGTTCCCTCAGTCTGTTAAAGAATTTAAAAACACATTAGTGGCTTGTGTGTCTAACAATCCTATCCCAATTAAATACGATATGAAATGTTGGGGTGTGGAACCAACAATAGATGTTATAGGTCCTTGGGATGAAGCTTTGAAAGCTGCTGAGCAAGCAGTTAATGAATGTCAAGATAAGAAGTTAATAAAAGATCTTGAAGCTAAACTTGCTTCCTTGAAAGAAGCCTTAACACTGGATTTTGATAGAATACTAATTAATAAAGTTGAAAATAGAACATTCGAAATAAAGAATACTTGTCTATTACCAGTAACTTGGGAAATAGATGCAGGTGACTTCAACGAATCCCCAAATATAAAAATTACACCGATGTCAGGAGAGGTAAAGGTAGGTTCAACCCAAGTAATAAGAATTGAGTTTACTTCACCTGAACCAAAAATGCTTAGTGGTAAATTTTCACTTAAATTTTCTGATGCAGAAGGTGGATTACAAACAAACACAAGAGTATCTGTTCGTAAATTCGCTGCAGTAGCTGAAGCTTACCAAATAACAACAGTCAGCTTAACATCAACCGGAAGTGAAGAAGGGGGTAGTGAAATTGATTTTGGGTTGGTTCGAGTTGGAGATTTTGCAAAGCAGTCTATGAAATTGGCTAATAAAGGAAAATATAAAATTGCATACAAAGTAAATATAGTAAAACCTGCAATCGCAAATCTTATTAAAATTGAACCAATGGAAGGATTTATTGAAGCTGGGGCTGCTCCTGCTGAAATTGTAGCTACTTTTTGCTCAGCCAATGGTGAGGTTCAATTAAAACAAAATAAAGATGTCAAAATAGAAATATCTGAGCCATTGACTGGTGAATCAGTAGCAATTTTCCCTCTCTATGTGAATGCTGAAGCCAGATTTAATCGCTATCGTATGCAACCAGCCAAAGGAGTATCATTTGGAGCAGTTCGATTTGATGCAGAAGCTAAAACTAAAAGAGTTGAAATTCGCAATGAAGGAAAATTTGATTTTACATTTGTTGTCTGTGCCGCTCAATCTGAGATAGATGAAATTGATAGTTTAGATCCTAAGGCATTCGCTTGTTATGCATATGGTACACCAGCAGCACTTCGAAAAAATGAACTAGGTGAGAATTATTTAGAGAAAGTTGGAGGTGCAGGAGCTGGTGGTAAGGACGCAAAAGCTGCACCTGCAAAAGGAAAAGGTGCACCTGCTGCTGCAACTCCATCATCAACATCTAATCCTTTAGTACAAGATCCTGATTCATTAGCTGAGGCGGCAGTTCCAGATGATCCTCTGGTTGTTGGAGCTTTCACAATACTAGGAAGAGTTGGTGTAGTGCAACCTGGAGCTACTGGTTTCTTCGATATGAAATTTGATCCATCAGGATCACAGGGTACCAAGGAAAAATTGAGGATTTGTATTACTGGAATTGACCATCATGACGCTCCTGCTCAATTATTACGATCATTTGAAGTTACTGGAGAGAGTTGTATACCTGCAATCACCAATGAAGACTATGAAAGTATTTTTGAAGAACAGGAGGTCGTTAGTTCACTCCTTGATAGTGGTATGAGTGATGGTGGAAAGATAGAAAAGCTTCCAGTTGGTAAAGTTATTTATGCTGAAAAGGAAAATATTTTGGCGTTTGGACCAGTTCTATGCGGTCAGCAAGGTTATAAGGGTGCTTGTGAAAGAATTAGAATTACAAATCCTACAAAGATTGACGCAAAAGTAAGATTTGAGATAATGACTCCAGAAAAAGCTGCGGAAGCCAAAGGAGCAAGTGCAAGTGCAGGGGCCGGTGCAGGAAAAGATGCAAAGGGAAAAGCACCACCACCAGCAAAAGGAGGTGCTCCATCATCAGATGCTGTTCCACAAATGTTTACCGTTCAACCAGAAGTTTGGGAAATACCTCCTCATGAGCATCGATTTGTTAATGTATATTTCAATCCACTTGAAATAAAAACTTACAAAGCAGTATTTGTTGCAAAGGTTGAAGATGCTGGTACTCAAACGTCTGCTTCATCAAAAATATCTCAATCTGGTTCTTCACTTATTTTTGATCTTGGAGGATCTGGAACCCTTCCTTGCATCTCTATTGATCAACCTACTACCCGTCTCCCAAGTGGGGCACTATCAATGGAATTTGGACGAACTCACATAAATCGCTCATCAAAGAAGAAGTTGATCATTCGAAATGATGGAGCAATGCCTGCAACGTGCTTATTTGATATGAGTGGTGATGACGACTTCTTTTTCCCCTATAGAGGTGCCAGTTTAACTATTCAACCATCTCAAAAACAAGATGTTATCATTAGCTTTGCACCCAAAAAAGTTTTCACACCTACCGGCGAACGATCTGCACAAATAAAAATATCAGTTCTCAATAATCAATTTGATCAATATAAACTTCAATTAAGTGGTAGCTCTTATGCATGTGATGCAACAATTGACACTATGTCTGAAGAAGATAGTAACACCGCAGATAATGACGGAGAAGATACAGATAAGCAGAAGTCACATGATGAAGTTAAATTTGCCGATATTAACTTAGCTAATGGTTCTTCTAGCACTTCTCATACTATTATGATTAAATCACAATCTGCATATCCTTTGAAATTTGAACTTGTGGCAGGAGAGAAAAGTTCTAAATATTTAACCTTCAGTCCTTGTATCGGTCACCTCGGGCCTAAAGGTACTCGCGAAATCACTATGTCCTTTAATGCATCTGAACCTGTAAAACTTGAAGCAGCTGAAGTTTCTTGCATCCTAAAAAGAATTGATTATAAACTTAATCCAAAATTAGCAGTAGAAGGTGAAGATATAGAACCAGATAGCTCTCTTTGGGGATTATGGGATGATTCAATGAAGTCACTTCGACCAGCAGCAGATGAAGACTTGAAACTTATCGCAGAAGCTGCAGAAGCATTAGAAAAATACAATGCAGAGGCTGCTGCTGAAGCTGCAAAAGGAAAGAAAGGAAAAGTTATGGGACCACCTCCGGATCCATGTAGACTTCAACTTGTTACAACCGATGGAAGTCAAATGATCAATGAAATCATCGAAGAGCCATATAGTGAACTTGTAGCCGATGCTGAAGTTCAAAAGGTGAATTTTTCTTGTTACGGTTCTGCAGATATTGCCAAATACTCATGTGAAGGCAATGGAGAAAATATTCCATTCAGACCAACTTATCTCTTTCAATCAGCACTGCATAATTTTACTTTTAAGAATGATAGTGATATTTCTTTGCCAATTAAATGGAGTTTTGATGATGTTAAGCGAAGAGGTGTTACGACGAAGGGTGGTGGACAATCGAGACTTCCATCACGCATGGGTACTGCTGTAACTAATCAAACTAAAGTTCCATGTCCATTTTTCATTGAACCTGAAGAATGTGAAGTTCCCGCTAAAGGATCACAACAATTTACCCTCAAATTTTTACCATTAGAATGTGATGACTTCGTTTATGCTCTGAGAGGTGAGACGTTACCTTGCCCAAATCCTGATGCTGCAGACGAAGAATCAGCCTTTTTAGGACCAATAAGAATGATAATCAGAGGTACAGCAAAAAGACCTCTATGCCATTTCGAAATCAAAGAAAATCCAGAGTACTTAAGTAGACGCTTACCAACATTAAAGAACGAAATAGGACTTGTATCACCCATTGAAAATGGTGATCTTAGAGTTGTAGAAATGGAATCTGTAGGTCTAAGAACAAGGAATACTTTTAGATTCCATATCATCAATCCAACAAGTAACAACTATGAATTCACGTGGGAAACAATGGGAGATCCTAGTCCTTTTTGGCGTTGTGTATTAACATCAGGTATGCTTTTTGCTGGAAAGAGAATAGAAATGGTATTTGAGTATCTTCCAGAGGAAACTTCTATTGCTGAGTCTTTCTTCAAGTTTAAATTACCCACTGCTGGAGTTGAACAACTGTTTTTGTTTGCAGGTAAAGTTACTGAACCTAAAGTTTACTTTTCTACATCAAGAGTTGATTTCCACTCAGTCATGCTCGGTGGGCAAGGAAGTAGTGATGTTGTATATTTAGAGAATCAAGAACATTTACCTTTTAATTTTTCTTTCGATCGCACAACATTAATGCAATTAGAGGGACCTAATGGCCCTGTTCTTGATATTCAACCAAAGTCTGGTACAGTTGGACCTCAAGGGAAATTTCCCATTACCTTTCTTTTTAAACCAAGTGAAGAAGTGGTTTATAATTTTAATTTACAATGCGAAGTAAAACGAAAGCCAAATAAATTATCTATAAATGTGAAAGGTGAAGGTTATGCTGTTCATCCAATTATTTCACTTGAGCAAAGTGAGGAGCAGGCAGTTTCTGGTAATCGATTCCAAACACTCAAACCAGTACCAGCTGTTAATTATGCAGACTTTGGCGCAGTTCAAGTATTAGATAGTATCACTAAAAAGTTTACTGTTACAAATAATGGTAAGTATAACTTTGATTATCTTTGGGATACAGAATCTGGAAACAACTTAACTTTGAGTGGTGGAAAAATGGGAGGAACTTTACACAAAGGAGAGGAAGTGTCATACAATATAACATTTGCACCAATGAAGGAGTGTAGTTTGGATGGGTCAATGTTATCATTCACAGTCGCTGGAAAATATACTTACAACATTTTTGGAAGAGGAAGTGGTGTATCACCAGCATTACGTTTTAGCTTTATGCAGTATGACTTTGGTTCTTGTTTTATCACCTCACCTGGTGGTCAAACTGTCATCGAAGAAACTACTTTGCGATTAGTAAATCATGACCCAGTAAGTAATATATCAATAGAAAGTGCATTTCAAAAAACAAGGGCGTTATGGGTCGATTGCCCTCCAACCGTTCTTGAACCTGGCTCTTTCATTGATATTCCTATTAAATTTGCTCCACGAGATGCTAAAGACTACTTATTCATCGTTCCTATCGTAGTAAATGGTACAACAAAAGTACCAGTTAATATCACTGGTAAAGGTATCAATGCACGTCTTGAAATGGTTAATGCTTCTCAACGACGAATCAACTTTGGTGTTATCAATGTGGGTTCTGAAAACAGGAAAACTATTGCTCTCATTAATCGTTCGAAAAGAGCATTACCAGTTCAACTTGCGGATAATAGTCAGCATGGTAGTGGTATCCTAGAAGATTTATCTGTCGCATTTTATCCTAAAAACGAATTTACAATTGGTCCTCGAGAGACTGTTAATATCCAATTAATTTTTGCTCCTAATAAAAGAATATCTCAATTTCAAGAAGATTTACTTATTAGATATGCTGGTGTTACGAGAAAGCTTTTGAGTATGTCAGGTAAAGCACAAGGAATCGAAGTTGCTTTTGATTCTGATTCCTTACCATTTGGACCTGTGGTACTAGCATCTCAAAAGATGAAGAAATTGAGTTTAGAAAATGGTGGTGATCTTGCAATTACATTCCAATGGCTCGAATCAACATTTGGTCCACACTTTTCTATTTCACCTCTTAGTGGTAAAATAGGAGCTGGAGATGAAATGACATTTGATGTTATTTTTAAACCACAATTTTTGGATGAGGACATTAGACAAGAAGGTATACTATGCGCAATTCCTGGTATTTCACCATTACAGCTTACCTGCTCTGGTACTTGTATTGCACAACCTTCAGAAAGTATGCAAACACTACGATTTGACTCTTTAGCTAGAAAACCTGAAGTCAAAAATGTTAAAATTGATAATCCAACTGAAAAAGATTGGTATGTATCTCCATCATTACTAGGAAAAGATTGGAAAATTCCTTATGAACTTAAAGTCCCTGCCAAAGGCTCTGCTGATCTCGTTATCACTTACTTCCCATTATCAATGAGTCCTGCTCCTAAGACAGAACCTGCTGAAGGTGAACCAGATACTGCTCATCAAGGTACAGTATTTGTGTCATTACCTGATGGAACTGCTAGATCATACAAGTTACGTGGATATGCAGGACCTCCAGAGTGTGCTGGCACAATAACTATTGAAACAGCAGCAAAGAAAGCAAGTACTACTTCAGTCAAATTAAACAACTGGTTAGGACAAACTCAAAAACTACTCGTTTCAAGCGAACTTACAGAGAAGGCTTGTCCTGCTACATTTATTATTGCAGCAAACGCTGTTGAAATAGGACCAAATGGAACAAAAGAATTTCCAATTAGATATAACTCTTACATGGAAGGAACATCAAAAGGAGTTATAACTTTTACAAATGCTTCAACAGGAGAATACTTATTTTATAATCTTGTTGCCAAAACTACCATGGCAGATGTTCTTGAAACTATTAATATCGAATCTCCTGTGAGACAATCGGCAAGATATGTCATTACTGTAGAAAATCCATTACCTGTAGATACAGTCGTTTCTATGGGAAGTATTGCAAAGCCGGATGAGTGGTGGTCGTGTGATAGCAAAGTTATCAATTTCAAGGAATTATCTCCATTATCTGGAAATCCTGAAGGCAGTTTTGAGATTGAGTATCGTCCACTTATGCCCACAAAGGCTCCAACTGAACATTTACTTACTATTATTACAAAGGAGTTGGGTACATTTAAATATAAAGTTGTATTAACTGCCACTCCTGCTACAATCAGACAAACACTTAAATTCGATGTACCTCTTGGCTCGATTCAAACAGAAACTTACAAGTTCCGAGTATTTAATTCTACAAAATGTGAATATGCTTGTAAAGTTACAAAACCTGATACATTTACTGTTGTGAAATCATTATCAGTAGATGCTGTATCTGGTGGATGGAGTGGAGATGAGGTTAGTATTGATGTGGCTTTTGAACCTACTGAAATAGGTGAGACTATCGATACTCTGTCTATATCATCTCCAGATGGAGGTGAATATATATGTGAATTAGTTGCGATATGTGTAGCTCCAGTACCTCAAGGTCCTTTCAACTTTACGCAAGGTGCTGGTGCTACAGATATCGCATTCAGAAACTGTTTCTCAACTGCTTGCAGTTGGACATTTAGTTTGGATTCTTCAGCTTTCAGGTTGGGAGCACCTAATGCTACTGTTCAACCTAAAACTGAGGGTAAATGTCAAATATTTTTCGAACCTAAAGATGAACATGGAACATCTCCTGGAACTGTTGTTACAGCAAAATTATTTATTCAATGTAGCGCCAAGCCAGATTTATCTCCATGGGTATTTTATCTAAAAGGTACCATTACTGGTACCAGTGATGCAGGTACAAAAAAGAAATAAAAGAAATAAATATAAATATATGAAAACATGAATTAATGAATTAATGATAGAAATGAATAGTTAGATTTTTGTAAATAATAACAAATTAAATTTAAAAAAAAAAGAAATAAAAGAAATAAATATAAATATATGAAAACATGAATTAATGAATTAATG
>Ga0007751_10065863_pt1 | contig 14822 bp, 28 predicted proteins | sample LauGreSBDMM110SN_FD_61640 | JGI IMG/M metagenome (GOLD analysis project Ga0007751, IMG submission 61640) | Metatranscriptome of freshwater lake microbial communities from Lake Michigan, USA - Su13.BD.MM110.SN (Metagenome Metatranscriptome) | ecosystem: Environmental > Aquatic > Freshwater >...
TTGTGTCTCTTGGTATTTTAGGAAATAAAATTGGTATGACACAAATTTTTGACAAAAAAGGAGATGTAATTCCAGTAACCATAATTAAAGGTGGTCCTTGCTACATTACACAAATTAAATCTGTTGAAAATTGTGGTTATAATGCTATTCAATTAGGATATTTAGAATTATCAGCAAATGCAAAATCATTAACAAAACCATTATTAGGGCATTTTAATAAATCAAATCTAACACCTTTTAAATATTTAAAAGAATTTAGTATTGAAAAAACTGAAAACTATGAAGTAGGTCAAAAATTTACAGTAGAAATGTTTGAAATTGGTCAAAAAATTAGTATTACAGGATTAACAATTGGAAAAGGAAATGCTGGAAATATTAAAAAGAATCATTTTTCACGTGGTGGAATGGGACATGGTTCAAAACATCATAGATTACAAGGTTCTATTGGATCTGGAACAACTCCTGGTCGTGTTTTCCCAGGAAAACGAATGCCTGGTCGCTTAGGTATGGATAAACGAACGATCAGTGGTCTTGAAATTATTGATATCAATACGCAAGAAAATTTAATAGTAATTAAAGGATGTATCCCTGGAAAATCAGGAAATTTAGTTACAGTAACCTTAAAAAATTAAGCAATTGTCTATGAAAACAGAATTAGTTTTGGAAAATTTTAAAACAAATAAAAATGCGATTGGTTTAATTCATCGTGTTTATCTAACTTATTTAAAAAATAAACGTAAGTATACAGCTTCAACAAAAACAAAATCAGAAGTACGTGGAGGAGGAAGAAAACCTTGGCGTCAAAAAGGAACTGGAAATGCACGTGCTGGATCAATTCGTTCACCTTTATGGGTTGGAGGAGGTGTAAGTTTTGGACCAAAACCACGAATTGTTACAAAAAAAATTAATAAAAAAGAAAGACGTTTAGCAATTTTATCTTCTTTATACTTAAAAAAACAAGAATTAATTTTTGTTAATCAAAGTTTATTTGATGATTTTCAAACAACAAAAACAAAAAATGTTGTTCAATTTATTAAAAATTTAGGTTTAAAAGAAAATGACAAAATTCTTTTTATTTTACCTGCATCAAATAATTTATTTTGGTTAGCTTCAAGAAATTTAAAAAATATTGAACTTACAACTGCGAATTGTTTAAATATTGAACAAATCTTAAAAACAAAATATATTATTTTATCAAATTCATCTTTAGATATTATTAATTCAACATATGGAAATAAATAAATCAACTCTTTCCGATTTATTAACTTTAATTAAATATCCATCATTAACAGAAAAATCAATTAATTTGTATGGAGATAGACAATATACATTTATTGTAGATCGTTCTTTAACAAAAACACAAATTAAATACGCGATTGAAAACATTTTCAATGTAAATATTATTAATATTAGTACATCGATTTTACCACCGAAAAGTAGACGTGTTGGAAAATTTATAGGAAAACGAACACAATATAAAAAAGCTTTTGTTAAATTAAAACAAGGCGATACAATTACAGAATTATTTAACTAAAAATAAATTCGTGATATGGGAATTAAAATTTATAAACCTTATACACCAACAACTCGTAATAAGAGTGTGCTTGATTTTTCGGGATTATCAAAAGTGAAACCAGAAAAATCATTATTAGTATCGAATCATAGAGCCAAAGGAAGAAATAATCAAGGACGAATCACAATTCGCCACAAAGGTGGAGGTCATAAAAGACGTTACCGTTTAATTGATTTTAAACGTAATTTATTCGATATTCCAGGAACAGTTATTTCTATTGAATATGATCCAAATCGTAATTGTAATATTGCTTTAATTAATTATGAAAATGGTGAAAAACGCTATATTTTACAACCTGAAAAATTAAAAATTGGTGACACAGTTATTTCTGGAAAAAATCAATCAATTGAACCAGGAAATTGTTTGCCTCTAGATAGTATTCCATTAGGAACAGACGTTCATAATGTAGAATTAATTCCAGGAAAAGGTGGTCAATTAATTAGATCTGCTGGTACTAGTGCAAAAATATTAGCAAAAGAAAATAATTTTGTAATTCTACGTCTATCTTCTAAAGAAATTCGACTTTTTAGAAAAGAGTGTTTTGCAAGCATTGGAAAACTAAGTAATTCGGATGTATATAATGTTGTTTTAGGAAAAGCTGGACGTAAACGTTGGTTAGGAATTCGACCAACAGTTCGCGGTTCTGTTATGAACCCAGTAGATCATCCACATGGAGGAGGAGAAGGAAGATGTCCAATTGGTAAACCAAGACCTTTAACACCATGGGGTAAACCTGCATTAGGTGTCAAAACAAGAAAACGTAAAAATCGTAGTGATATTTTTATCATTCGTTCACGTTCTTAATCGTATTTAATTTTATTTAGTAAAAATAGAAGTAACAATTATGGGCCGCTCAGTATCAAAAGGACCTTATGTTGCATATCATCTTTTAAAAAAAGTGAATGCAATGAATTTAGAAAATAAAAAAGACGTTATTAAAACTTGGTCACGATCTTCCACAATTTTACCTTTAATGATTGGACATACTATCAGTGTATATAATGGACAAAAACATGTCCCTGTTTTTATTACTGATCCTCTTGTTGGGCATAAACTAGGAGAATTTGTTCCAACACGTACATTTAAATCTCATCGAAAAATTGAACGTAAAGTAAAACGCTAATTTATGAATTTAAAGAAACCAGTAGCTTCGGCAACATCAAAATATATTCGAATTGCCCCAACAAAAATTAATGTTATCATTTCTAAAATTAGAGGTAAAACATATAAACAAGCTTTACAGATTTTAAAGTATTTACCACAAAAAGCAGGAGCATTAGTGTGGCAAACTCTTTATTCAGCAGTTTCAAATGGAACAAATAATCTTGATTTTCAAAAAGAAAATTTAATTATTAGTGAAGCTTATGTTAACGCAGGTCCTATTTTAAAGAGAATGCGACCACGTGCACGTGGACGTGCATTTGCTATTCAAAAGAAAATTTCACATATTACAATCAAAGTCACAGAAAACTAAATTAAATTAATAATTATTATCTTAAAGAGGATTTATTGTGGGTCAAAAGACACATCCAAAAGCATTTCGATTAGTTACAACTCAAAAACATTTATCAGAATGGTATACGAATAAATTTTCTTATCCAAAATTAATAGAAGAAGATTTTTTTATTCGTGAAAAAATTAATACATATTTTAAAGATTTTTTAACAATTTCAAAAGTTGAAATAAATCGTATAACACAAGAAACAGGTGGGAAAGAGTATGTTAACATTATCATTTATTCTTTATTTCCACGAACAAAAGAAATGTCTAGAAAAGTGAGTAAATATTTTAATGAAAATATTGAAAATTTAAATCCTAAGATTGTTTCACTTTTAAACAATTCAAAAGGACATTTAAAACCTTTTACGACATTATTATTAAAAAGTAATATTCGTAATTTAATTCGATTTTTTCAAATTAAAAATCAAAAAGATTATTACATAACAGTTAAATTTATTAAAAATCCTTTTGAAGATGCTACTTTAATTGCAAAATACATTGGTGAACAATTAGAAAAGCGTGTTCCTTTCCGTCGTGCAGTTAAACAAACAATTAAAAAAGTTCAACGTACAGAAATGAAAGGAATTAAAATCCAAGTTGCTGGACGTTTAAATGGTGTAGAAATTGCAAGAAGTGAATGGAAAAGAGATGGTAGAGTACCTTTACATACATTACGTGCAAAAATTGACTACACACATCAGCGTGCAGAAACAATTTATGGTGTTATTGGAATTAAAGTTTGGCTGTTTAGCGGTGAAGAATAGTTAAGTAAAATTTGGGAGAAAATTTTAAAAATGTTAAGTCCAAAACGAACAAAATATAGAAAAATGCAACGCGGTCGTTTAAAAGGTAAAGCGTGTCGCAACAATAAATTAGATCATGGTACATTTGGAATTCAAGCTTTAGAACCTGTTTGGTTAACGTCTCGTCAAATAGAAGCTTGTCGTCGTACAATTTCCAGATATACAAAACGAACAGGAAAATTATGGATAAAAGTATTTCCTGATAAATCTGTTACAGCTAGAGCGGAAGAATCGCGTATGGGTTCTGGAAAAGGAGCTGTAGAATATTGGGTAGTTGTTATTAAGCCTGGTAATGTTTTATTTGAAATTGCAGGTGTTACGAAAGAAATTGCATTAGAAGCTTTAAAAATTGCTGCTTATAAATTACCTATTAAAACGAAAATTTTAATTAAAGAAGAAATAAATTCATGAGTCTACCAAAATATAAAGATCTAAATAATTTAGTAAATATTAGTGATATAGATCAAGAAATATTTTTAATTCAAAAAAACTTATTTGATTTAAGAATTAAAAGTGCAACAAATCAATCTGTTAAATCACATTTATTTAAACATGCAAAAAGACGACTTGCACAATTAAAATTAAAAAAAGGAAATTTATCAAGTCTAAAAAATTAAAGTTAAATAACTATGGTAAAAAAAGAAAGAATTGGAATTGTAGTAAGCAATAAAAATGAAAAAACGATTATTATTGTTATTCAAACACGTTATCAACATCCAAAATATGGAAAAACAGTTGTAAAAACAAAGCGCTATATGGCACATGATGAACAAAATATAGCAAACCCTGGAGATTTAGTACTTTTAGAAGAAAGTCCACCGATTAGTAAAAATAAAAAGTGGAAATTGAAAAAAATTTTAAAAATTTACGAAAAATAAAACTTTAACTTACAACTTATGATTCAACCTCAAAGTTATTTAACAGTCGCTGATAATACTGGTGCAAAAAAACTAATGTGTATTCGAGTATTAGGAAATAATCGAAAATATGCCAATATAGGAGATGTTATTATTGGAGTTGTGAAAGATGCACTTCCAAATATGGCTGTCAAACGTTCTGCTGTTGTTCGTGCAGTAATTGTTAGAACAAAAAATACAATAAAACGTGCTGATGGAATGGCTATTCGTTTTGATGATAATGCAGCAGTTATTATTAATACTGAAAATAATCCTCGTGGAACTAGAGTTTTTGGACCTGTTGCGCGTGAGATTCGTGAAAGAAATTTTACTAAGATTATATCATTAGCAAATGAAGTAGTATGAACAAAAAACTAAATTCCCATATTAAAATAGGAGATAAAATTAAAATTATTACAGGTAATCATAAAGGTGTAATAGGGACAATTACTTCTATTATTTTTAAAAAATCAATTGTATTTATTCAAGAAATTTCACCACGAATTAAATATCTTAAAAATAATCAAGGTGAAGAACAAAAAAAAGTAGAATTACAAATTCCAATTCATGTTTCAAATGTTATGTTATGGGATTCCGAAACAAACAGTGCTAGTAAAATTGGATATAAAATAATTGATAACAAAAAATATCGTTACTTTAAAAAATCAGGAAAAGTTATCTCATAAAAGTATAAGAGTTTTAATAACAATTTTATCATTATAAAATGAACAATTTAAAAGATCATTATTTAAAGCTTGTTGTGCCAAAATTAACTGAACAATTTCAATATAAAAATATTCATGAAATACCAAAAATTGAAAAGATTCAAATTAATGCTGGATTAGGATTAAATGCTTCAAATCGTGTTTATTTACAAAAAGCAACTGACGAAATTCGTCTTATTACAGGACAACAACCAATTTTAAAAATTGCCAAAAAATCTGTTGCTGGTTTTAAAGTACGTGAAGATATGCCACTTGGATTAACAGTTACCTTACGCCGTGAAAAAATGTATGCGTTTTTAGAAAGATTTATTAAATTAACATTACCTCGTATTCGTGATTTTCGAGGTTTAAATCCAAATACATTTGATAAATATGGAAATTATAATATGGGAATTTCGGAACAATTAGTTTTTCCAGAAATTGATTTTGAAATGGTCGATCAACGTAGAGGTTTTAATATTACTATTGTTACAACTGCAAAAAATCAACAAGAGGGTTTCTTTCTATTAAAAGAATTAGGTGTTCCTTTTGCAAAATCATAAATCATAAATTAATTAAAACTTTAATCGGAGAAAATAAATGACAAATGATCTTGTGTCTGATATGTTAACACGAATTCGTAATGCTAGCTTAGCCAAGCATAGCTTTACTCGTGTTAAATATAGCAAATTAAATTTAGCTATTTTAAGTGTCCTGAAAGCAGAAGGATATGTAAAAAATTATAACGTTGAAAATTTTGAAAATAATACATCTGAAATTAAAATTATTTTAAATTATAAAGGATGGTGGATCAAAAAACCATTATTTTCAACTTTAAAACGTGTCAGTAAACCTGGACATCGTGTTTTTTCAGGTTATAAAACCTTTGATAATATCATTGATGTTTTACGTTATGAGCAAGGAATCGCGATTATTTCTACATCAATCGGTGTAATGAGTCATAATAAAGCCACAAAATTAAAAAAAGGTGGTGAAGTTTTATGCTATGTAGGATAAAAAATTAATAGGTAAATATATATTATGTCACGAATCGGAAAAAAAGTAATTAATATTCCAAAAGATGTTTCTATTACTGTTACAAATGAAAAAATTACAGTAAAAGGTAAACATGGAATATTAGAACAAAATCTTTTAAATCTTTTAAAATTTGATCTTTCAGAAGATAAATTATCTATTAGTCGTTTAAATGACGAAAAACAAACACGAGCTTATCATGGTTTAATTCGTGCTTTAGTTCAAAATATGGTAATTGGAGTAACTCAAAAATTTTCAAAAACGTTAATTGCAGAAGGAGTTGGTTATAAATTTCAAATTGATAAAAAAATATTAATTGTCAACGTAGGATATACTCATCCAATTGAATTTCCAATTCCAGCAGATTTAGAAATTAAAGCAGAATCAGCTGTAAAAATTTCTATTTCAGGAATTAATAAAGAAAAAGTTGGTTTTTTAGCAGCACAAGTCCGTGATACAAGACCACCTGAACCATATAAAGGAAAAGGGATTTTATATGATGGAGAAATTATTAGAAGAAAAGCTGGAAAAACAGGTAAATAAGCATTATTAGATTAAAATAATACTATGAAAAAAAGAATAAAAAAACTTTATTTACAACAAAAAAAACGAGCATTAAAGAAAATCTTTGGTACATTAGAAAAACCACGTTTATCAGTTTTTCGTTCACATAAACATATTTATGCACAATTAATTGATGATAAAAATGGAAAAACATTAACAGCTTGTTCTACTATAGATAAGCTTCTAGTTAGTTCGTTTGAAAATACAGCGAATAAAGAAGCAGCTTTTCAAGTAGGAAATGAATTAGCTAAACGTGCAATCCAAAAAGAAATTAGTACCATTGTTTTTGATAGAGGAGAAAAACCATATCAAGGACGAATTAAAAATTTAGCTGAAGGTGCTAGACAACAAGGATTAATTTTCTAATGAATAAACTATAAGTTAATAAATTATGGAAAAAACTATAACAAAAAATCCAAAAAATTCATCTCTTAAAAAAGAGGGAAATTCAGGAAAATCAAATTTTCGCAACACTAAAAAAAAGCCGATTAAATTATCTAAATTAAAATTTGAAGAAAAAATTGTTCAAATTACGCGTGTAACAAAAGTTGTTAAAGGTGGAAAAAAATTAACATTTCGTGCTGTTGTAATTATTGGAGATAATAAAAGAAAAGTAGGTGTTGGAATTGGGAGAGCAGAAGATGTAAATTTAGCTATTGATAAGGCTATTTTAAATGGAAAGAAAAATTTAATAAATGTTCCATTAACCTTAAAAGATTCAATTCCACATGTTATTAATTCACAATACGGTGCTTGTAGTATTATGTTACGTCCTGCATCTCCAGGAACAGGAGTTATTGCTGGTGGTTCAGTGCGAACTGTTTTAGAATTAGCAGGAGTAAAAAATATTCTAGCAAAACAATTTGGTTCTAGTAATATGTTAAATAATGCAAAGGCTACAATTTTAGCACTAACAAATTTAAATGAAAAAGTTGAATTAGGAAGATATCAATCTAGTCGTAAACAATTGTTTTATGATAAAATTATGAGAAAATTTAAAAATGTTCGAATCTTCAATTAATCGAAAATTATCCACTTTTTATAAACAAAATAATTCAACCACTCGTATTTTAATTACCTTGTTTCTTTTATTTTTATTTCGCTTTGGAAATACAATTCCTCTAGTTGGAGTCGATCAAGAAGCGTTAAAAAAATCATTTTTACAATTTCAAAATCAAAATTCAATTTTACAAATCATTAATATGTATTCTGGTGGTGGAGGAATTACATTATTAAGTCCTTTTTCATTAGGAATTATTCCATTTATTAATTCTTCTATATTAATTGATTTGTTAACAGCATTATTTCCTAGCTTAGAAAAATTACAAAGTGAAGAAGGTGAATTAGGTAGAAAAAAATTAAATTTTTATAAAAAAATTGTTACTACTGTTTTTGCCATTTTTCAAAGTATTTTCTTAATTTCTTACTTAAAATCTTATTTTTATGATGTTAGTTTAATAAGCTATTTTTTAACTACTCTTGAATTGGTAACAGGTTCATTAATTATTGTTTGGTTAACAAATATCATTGACAGCAAAGGGATTGGAAATGGAACTTCTTTACTTATTTTTACTAATATTGTTGTTACTGCATTAAGTAAAAATATTTTAGATGGAATTAATTTTACACCTAAATTTATACTAGAACTTCTTGTCTTGTTTATATTAATGATCTTCATTTGTATATCACAAACGGCACGTGTTACGATTGATGTTGTTTCAGCAAGACAATTGGCATATTTAGAGAATTTACAAAAAACTCCATTACGAGAACAAACATTCCAAGAGTATGGATTAACAAATACAGCCGGTTTAATTATTCGATTAAATCAAGCAGGAATTTTTCCAATAATTATTGCTTCCAATTTAATTCCTTTGTTTTCATATTTAACAAATTTTTTACAAATTAAATCAGTAACATTTAATAATATTCTTTATTATTTATTAATAATCGGATTTAATTATTTCTATACAATTGTTTTTTGGGATCCAGAAAAAATTTCTGAACAATTAAGGAAATCATCCGTAGCTGTTGTTAATATTACACCTGGGAAAGAAACTGTATCTTACTTAGAAAATGTTGTTCGTTCAACATCAATCATGGGAGGTATTTATTTAGTTTTAATTTTGTTCTTTTATGATTGTTTAAAACAAATTTTAAATAGTACACTTTTAAATCAAATTAATATTTCTTCTTTAATTATTCTGGTTGGAGTAGCTTATGAAATTCAAAAAACACTTCGTTCACTCTCTAGAAATAAAATTGAACTATCTACTTAAATAACTATTTAACATTTTAATCTTTATTATGAAAGTACGTCCATCGGTAAAAAGAATGTGTGAAAATTGTCGAATTATTAAACGACATGGTCGAATTATGGTAATATGTATTAATCCAAAGCATAAGCAAAGACAAGGATAATATTTAATAAAACTTATTTTTAAAAACTATGGTTAGAATTCTTGGTAATAATTTATCAAACAAAAAGAAAATATATATTGCGTTAACTTCAATTTATGGAATTGGAATTCCTACTTCATTAAAAATTTTAAAACAATTAGAAATTGATCCAAATCTAAAAGTAACAGATTTAACAGAATCAAATACCTCTTCATTACGTGACTTTTTAGAAACAGAAGAATTTAAATTAGAAGGGGATTTAAAAAGATTAATTAGTTCAAATATTAAGAGATTAATTGATATTAATTCTTTTAGAGGAAGACGACATTTAAAAGGTTTACCTGTTCGTGGACAAAGAACACGTACTAATAATCGTACATCACGTAGACAAAGTATTTTTAATTTTAAAAAATAATAAGAAAATAAACGATGTCAAAACAAAAAAAGAAACAAAAAAAATCGGTTCAAATTGGGATTGCAAATATTAAAACAACTTTTAATAACACAATTGTTACAATAAGTGACATTTTAGGTAATACTCTTTGTTGGGCTTCTTCAGGAACATCAGGTTTTAAAGGTGCACGCAAAAATACTCCATTCGCTGCTCAAAGTGCAGCTAGAAATGCTGCATTAAAAGCTATTGATTTAGGTATGGAAAAAATTGAGATTATTATCAAAGGTAGAGGAAATGGACGTGAAACCTCTATTCGAGCAATGAAATCAGTAGGTTTAAATATTTTATCTATTGAAGATCGTACAGCGATTGCGCATAATGGATGTCGTCCTCCAAAAAAACGTAGATTATAAAAAACAAAAAGTAAAAAAATGAGTACATTAAATTGTATTGAAACATATATTGATAAAAATCAAAATCACTATGGTTGTTTTATTATTGAACCTCTTGAAATTGGGCAAGGAATAACTTTAGGTAACACACTGCGTCGTACTCTTTTATCTGACTTAAGTGGTTATGCAATTAGTGGTGTTCGTATTAACAATTTAAAGCATGAATTTGCTATGATTGAGGGATTGCGTGAAGATGTTTTGGAAATCATTTTAAATTTAAAAGAAATTGTCTTTAAAGCTAATTTTTTAAAAAGTACTGAAAAAAATGAACCAATTAAAGCTTTTTTAAATGTTAAAGGACCAATGGTTATAACAGCTGGATTATTTCAACTTCCAGAAAATTTAATTAAAATTATTAATCCTTCACAATATTTGTGTACAATTGTAGATAACTCTGAATTTTATTTAGAAATTGATATTGAAAATGGAAAAGGATATAAGTTAATTGAAGAAAATAGACGTCAACGTATTGAACGCCCAATTTCTACAAATCAACCGGCAACCCTTTATATTGATACAATATTTATGCCAATTAAAAAAGTAAATTATAAGATTAAATTAATTCATGATACAAAAGGAAATATTAAAGAATCACTAATTTTGGAAATTCTTACGAATGGAAGTATAACGCCAAAACGTAGTTTAAATGAAGCTTTAAAAATTTTAATGAATTTATTTTATTCTTTATTTATAACTCCTAATTTTTTTCAACTTTCTCAAGAATTAAATAATAAAAACTTAGATGATTAAATTAATTTAATTTATCAAAAATAAATCGTTAATAAAAAGTATGAAAACTCTCTTTCCAAAAAAAGAATCACATGTTCCAAAATGGTATGTTATTGATGCAACAAATCAAACATTAGGTCGATTATCAACAGAAGCAAGTAAATTATTAAGAGGTAAAGAAACTTCTTATTTTACACCAGGTGTTGATCAAGGTAATTATGTTGTTATTTTAAATGCTGATAAAATTGAAGTAACTGGGAAAAAAAGTACAGAAAAATTATATTATCGTAATTCTCAACGTCCTGGTGGATTAAAAAGTGAAACCTTTAATCAATTAAAAAATCGTATTCCTTCACGTATTCTAGAACAATCAATTTGGGGTATGTTACCAAAAGGCGTTTTAGGTCGTGAATACTTTAGACGCTTATATGTTTATTCTGCAGATAAAATTATTTATAAAAAAACAAGCAATCAAGATTCAACAAGTCCAAATAGCAACGTTGAAACAAATTGGATAAAAGTGGATTTATAATTAAAAAATTAAAAAAAAGAAAATTATGAATAATATAGATCTAACTTATAGTGGAATTGGTAAAAGAAAAACTTCTGTTGCCAAAATTTTTTTAAAAGAAGGATTAGGAAAAATTACTGTTAATGGAAAATCTTTTGAAGAATCTTTCGTAACAATGAAAGAAGAACGCGAAGTAATTAAAAATCCTTTAATTTTAGTAAATTTAAATAATACATATGATATTGATATCAAAGTAAAGGGTGGTGGAATGAATTCCCAATTGGATGCTGTTAAATTAGCAATGGCAAAAGCAATTTGTACTATTAATTCTGAATATCGTCCAATTTTAAATCAGGAATTATTATTAAGAAGAGATTCTCGTATTAAAGAAAGACGTAAATATGGTTTAAAGAAAGCACGTAAAGCACCACAATATTCAAAACGATAAAAATATTTTATTTATGGCAAAAAAAGGATTACACCCTGAATGGTACCAAACAAAAATTATGTGTGATGGAAAAGTTATTTTTGAAGTAGGTTCAACAAAAGCAGAACTTTCTGTTGATATATGGTCAGGAAATCATCCATTTTATACTGGATCACAAAGAATTATTGATGCAGAAGGTAGAGTAGAAAAATTTGAAAAGAAATATCAATTTAAAGAGGAACGTAAAAAATAAGTCATTTTAACTATTAATTAAAAAAAAAAAATGCCAACAATTCAACAATTAGTCCGATTAAGTCGAAATAAAATTCTTAATGCAACAAAAGCTCCTGCACTAAAAGCTTGTCCTCAAAGAAGAGGAATTTGTACACGTGTTTATACAACAACACCAAAAAAACCAAATTCAGCTATTCGTAAAGTTGCACGTGTAAAATTAACAAGCGGATTTGAAATTACTGCTTATATTCCTGGTGAAGGACATAGTTTACAAGAACATTCAATTGTTTTAGTTCGTGGTGGACGTGTAAAAGATTTACCTGGAGTAAGATATAAAATCATTCGTGGAGCTTTAGACTCAACTGGTGTAAAAGATCGTAAACAAGGACGTTCAAAATATGGTGCAAGAAAAGTAGTTGCTGGTACAAAAGCGCCTACAAAAACAAAAAAATAAAAATTAAATAAAAACGTATTCTTATGTCACGTCGAATTTCTACAAAAAAACGTTTTCCTGAACGTGAGTCAAAATATGACAATTTATTAGTAAGTTTATTAATTAACCGAATTTTAAAATGTGGAAAAAAATTATTAGCAAAACGAATTGTTTATAAAGCTTTTGAATTTATTGAATTTCGAACAAATCAAAATCCATTAGTTATTCTTGAAAAAGCAATTCGTAATGCAAGTCCACGAGTACAATTAAAAGCAAAACGTATTGGAGGTGCAACATATCAAGTTCCAACTCTTATTAGTAAATTTCATTCAACAAATATTTGTATTACATGGTTAGTTGAATACTCACGCAAACGTGCAGGAAAAGGAATGTCGTTAAAGTTAGCTAATGAATTACTTGAAGCTGCAAAAGGTTTAGGTAATACTATTAAGAAAAAAGAAGAAACACATAAAATGGCAGAAGCTAATAAAGCCTTTGCACAATTCCGTTAGAAAATAAAACCGCCAAAAGTATAAATTTTTTGAAATTTAAACTATCGTTATTTTTAAATAAATTATTATTATTACTATTAATATGGCTAGAGAAAAATTTGAACGTAATAAACCACACGTAAATATTGGAACAATCGGACATGTTGACCATGGAAAAACAACGTTAACAGCTGCAATTACTGCAACTCTTTCTACAATTGGTGGTTCTGTTTTAAAAAGATATGAAGACATTGATGCTGCTCCAGAAGAACGTGCACGTGGAATTACAATTAATACAGCTCATGTAGAATATGAAACAGAAAAAAGACATTATGCACATGTAGATTGTCCAGGCCATGCTGATTATGTAAAAAACATGATTACAGGTGCTGCTCAAATGGATGGAGCAATTCTAGTAGTATCAGCTGCAGATGGTGCAATGCCACAAACACGTGAGCATATTCTATTAGCTCGTCAAGTTGGTGTAAAACGACTTGTAGTCTTTTTAAATAAAGCAGACATGGTAGATGATCCCGAATTAGTCGAATTAGTTGAATTAGAATTACGTGAATTACTACAAAGTTATGATTATCCAGGAGAAGAAGTTCCGTTTATCGCAGGATCTGCTCTACTAGCTTTTGAAGCTGTAACAGCAAATCCTAAAATTAAAAAAGGAGAAAATGAATGGGTAGATAGAATTTTTGATTTAATGAATGCAGTAGATGAGTATATTCCAACTCCTGAAAGAGAAGTTGATAAACCATTCTTAATGGCAATTGAAGATGTTTTTTCTATTACAGGTCGTGGAACAGTATCAACTGGAAGAATTGAAAGAGGTTTAATTTTAGTTGGTGATACAGTAGAATTAGTTGGTTTAGGAGAAACGAAAACAACAACTGTTACTGGATTAGAAATGTTCCAAAAAACATTAGATAAAGGTATGGCTGGTGACAATATTGGTATTTTATTACGTGGATTACAAAAAGCTGATGTTTTACGCGGTATGGTTTTATCAAAACCAGGATCAATTAAAGCTCATACAAAATTTGATGCCGAAGTATATATTTTAACAAAAGATGAAGGTGGACGTCATACTGCTATTTTTAAAGGGTATAGACCACAATTCTATGTAAGAACAACAGATGTAACGGGTCAAATTGCTGAATTTTCATCAGAAGGCGAAGTAATTGAAATGGTAATGCCTGGTGATAATGTAAGTATGCGTATTGAATTAATTGCACCAATTGCAATTGAAAATGGAATGCGTCTTGCGATTCGTGAAGGAGGAAGAACAGTTGGTTCAGGTCTTGTAACAAAAATTATTGAATAAAATTTATGAAATTTCGTATCTTTTTAAGATCATTTGATAATGATCTAATAAATTTAGCATCAAAAGAATTAACGTTAACTTTATCAAAAACAGATTGTCTTGTGAAAGGAATCGTAGCTTTACCAATTAAAATTAAACGTTTTTGTGTTTTACGATCACCTCACATTGATAAAGATTCTCGTGAACATTTTGAAATTCGATTATATAAACGTTTTATTGATATTGATACAGCATCTGCAACTATCTTAGATTTTTTATTAAAAACAGAATTACCTGCAGGTGTTTCTTGTTCTTTAAAAGTTCTTTAAAAGTTCTTTAAAAATTTTATAAAATAATTAAAAAAAAA
>Ga0007751_10177885_pt1 | contig 14785 bp, 27 predicted proteins | sample LauGreSBDMM110SN_FD_61640 | JGI IMG/M metagenome (GOLD analysis project Ga0007751, IMG submission 61640) | Metatranscriptome of freshwater lake microbial communities from Lake Michigan, USA - Su13.BD.MM110.SN (Metagenome Metatranscriptome) | ecosystem: Environmental > Aquatic > Freshwater >...
GCGGAATCTTCCCACCTGCGGCAGCTCGCCCAAAACGAGTGCTTGACGCGATTGGGGGAGGGGACTAATACCCCGGTTCGTTTCCGACCGGCTTAGCCGTATCCGAGGATTCTCGGGTAAACGTAAGTCACGGAAGCAAAAGGAAAAACTCAACGCGTGCGGCGGCCCTCCGGGGGATACTTCCCGGTCAGGCGGCTTTTGCGCTGTTTCGGTGGTACCGATGGCACAGCAGAATATCCGAATCCGCCTGAAGGCGTTCGATCACAGGGCGCTGGACATGTCCGCGCGCGAGATCGTGTCGACCGCAAAGCGCACGGGCGCCCAGGTTCGCGGCCCGGTTCCGCTGCCCACCCGCATCGAGAAATTCACCGTCAACCGTTCGCCCCACATCGACAAGAAGTCGCGCGAGCAGTTCGAGATCCGCACGCACAAGCGCGTGCTCGACATCGTTGACCCGACCCCGCAGACGGTCGACGCCCTCATGAAACTCGACCTCTCGGCCGGCGTCGCCGTCGAGATCAAGCTGGGGAACAGCTAATGCGCACCGGAGTCCTCGCCAAGAAAATCGGGATGACTCGCGTGTTCGCCGCTGACGGCGCGCACGTCCCCGTGACCGTGCTCTCGCTGGAAGGCTGCCAGGTCGTCGGCGTCAAGAAGGACGAAGTCCGCCAGGCGGACATCATCAAGAAGGGCGAGAAAGTCGGCACGCGTCAGGCCAATGACGGCTATAGCGCGCTCGTCCTCGGCGCGGGCACGCGCAAGGCCAAGAACGTCAACAAGTCGCTCCGCGGCGCCTTCGCCAAGGCCGCTGTCGAGCCCAAGGCCGTCCTCCGCGAATTCCGCGTTCCTGCCGACATGCTGCTCGAAGTCGGCGCCGAGATCAGCGCAGACCACTTCGTCGCAGGCCAGAAGGTCGACGTTGTCGGCATCACCAAGGGCAAGGGTTTTGCCGGCGCGATGAAGCGCTGGAACTTCGGCGGTCTCGAAGCCTCGCACGGCGTGTCCGTGTCGCACCGCTCGCACGGCTCCACCGGTCAGCGTCAGGACCCGGGCCGCGTGTTCAAGGGCAAAAAGATGGCCGGCCACCTCGGCATGGAGCGCGTCACGACCCAGAACCTGGAAATCGTGCGCACCGATGCAGAGCGCGGCCTGATCCTCGTGAAAGGCGCCGTCCCCGGCGCTGACAACAGCTGGGTCGAGATCCGCGACGCCGTGAAGGCCAAGGACAACAAGGGCGCCCCGTCGCCCGCCGGCCTCGTGAAGAAGGGCTGAGTCTCATGAAACTCCCAGTCGTCAAACTTGACTCCGCCAAGGCCGGCGAGATCGAACTTTCGGACGCCGTGTTCGGCATCTCCGAGATCCGCTCGGACATCCTCCAGCGCATGGTTCGCTACCAGCTCTCCAAGCGCCAGGCTGGCACGCACTCGACGCAGAACCGCGACGACGTCTCGGTTACCACCAAGAAGCTCTATCGCCAGAAGGGCACGGGCGGCGCTCGTCACGGTTCGCGCAACGCACCGATCTTCGTCGGCGGTGGTGTCGCCCACGGTCCGCACCCGCACAGCCACGCGCATGGCCTTCCGAAAAAGGTCCGCGCCATGGCGATGAAGCACGCGCTCTCCGCCAAGGTGAAGGACGAAGCCCTGATCGTTCTCGACGGCTTCGAAGGCGAGAAGACCAAGGACCTGGTCGCCCAGCTCAAGGCGCTCGGAATCAAGAACGCCCTGTTCATCGGCGGCTCTGAAGTGAACGAGAAGTTCGCCAAGGCCGCCCGCAACATCCCCAACATCGATGTGCTCCCGCTCGCCGGCCTGAATGTCTACGACGTTCTCCGCCGCAAGACGCTGGTGCTGTCGCGTGAAGCGGTCGAAGGCGTGAATGCGCGCTTCGCCGAAGCCGAGAAGGCGTAACCCATGGCCGCTCCCAAGGCTCTCCACTACACGCGCCTGACGGCGCCGATCATCACCGAGAAGTCGACCATGCTCTCCGAGCAGAACAAGGTCGTCTTCCGCGTGCCCCTCGACGCGACGAAGCCGCAGATCAAGGAAGCGGTCGAGGCGCTGTTCAACGTCAACGTGGTTGGCGTCAACACGCTCGTCGTCAAAGGCAAATCGAAACTCTTCCGCGGCGTCCCGGGCAAGCGCTCGGACGTCAAGAAAGCGATCGTGACGTTGAAGGACGGACAGTCCATCGACGTGACGACCGGGCTCTGAGGATAAGGCGTCATGGCTCTTAAGACCTTTAACCCCACTTCGCCCGGCCGCCGCCAGCTCGTGCTGGTCGATCGCTCGGGCCTGCACAAGGGCGCGCCGGTCAAGGCGCTCACCGAGGGCAAGCATTCGTCGGGCGGCCGCAACAACCTTGGTCGCCGCACGTCGCGCTGGCGCGGGGGCGGCGCCAAGAAACGGTACCGCATCATCGACTTCAAGCGCCGCAAGTGGGACATGCCCGCTACCATCGAGCGCCTGGAATACGATCCGAACCGCACGGCCTTCATTGCTCTGATCAAGTACACCGACGGCGAACTTGCCTACATCATCGCCCCGCAGCGCGTTGATGTCGGCGACACGGTGATCGCCGGGGAGGGCGTCGACATCAAGCCGGGCAACGCTCTGCCGCTGAAGTCGATCCCGGTCGGCACGATCATCCACAATATCGAGATGAAGCCGCTCAAGGGTGCGCAGATCGCCCGCTCGGCCGGCTCCTACGCCCAGCTTGTTGGTCGTGGCGATGGCTACGCTCAGGTGAAGCTCTCGTCCGGCGAAGTCCGTCTGATCCCGGAAGGCTGCATGGCCTCGATCGGCGCGGTCTCTAACCCGGACAACATGAACGAAGTGCTCGGCAAGGCCGGCCGCAACGTGAACAAGGGCTGGCGTCCGCACGTTCGCGGCGTCGCGATGAACCCGGTCGATCACCCGCATGGTGGTGGTGAAGGCAAGACGTCCGGCGGACGTCACCCGGTCACGCCGTGGGGCAAGAAGACCCGCGGTCCCAAGACTCGCAAGAACAAGTCGACCGATCGCCTGATCGTGCGTCGTCGGCACAAAGCGTAACGGAGAGAAGCAAGATGTCCCGTTCCGTATGGAAAGGCCCCTTCGTCGACGGTTACCTGCTCAAGAAGGCAGAGACCGCCCGTGGCGCCGCGCGCTCGACGCCGATCAAGACCTGGTCGCGCCGCTCGACGATCCTGCCCGACTTCATCGGCCTGACCTTCCAGGTTCACAACGGCAAGAGCTTCGTGCCGGTCAACGTCTCGGAAGAGATGGTGGGCCACAAGTTCGGCGAGTTCGCGCCGACCCGCTCGTTCCATGGCCATGGCGGCGACAAGAAAGTCGCCAGAAAGCCTGCAGGTAAATAATCATGGGTAAGCCAAAAGCCCCCCCGAAGCAGGCCTCGAACGAGTCCCGCGCCGTGCTGAAGATGTACCGCATCTCGGACCAGAAGCTGAACCTTCTGGCCCAGCAGATCCGCGGCCTGAAAGTCGACAAGGCGATGGCCGAGCTCGAGTTCTCGCGCAAGCGCGCCGCCGTCGACGTGCTCAAGCTCCTCAAGTCCGCCGTCGCGAACGCCGATAACAACCACAACCTCGACATCGACAGCCTGATCGTCGCCGAGGCTCATGTCGGCAAGAACCTCGTGATGAAGCGCATGCATGCCCGCGCACGTGGCCGCGGCGTTCGCGTCGAAAAGCCGTTCTCGCAACTTACCATCGTGCTCCGTGACACGTCCGCTGTCGCGCAAACCTCCGAGGCCGCATAATGGGTCAGAAGATCAACCCGATCGGATTTCGTCTCGGCGTCAACCGCACGGCTGACAGCCGCTGGTATGCTGACAGCGCCGACTTCGGTCGCCTGCTCCACGAAGACATCAAGATCCGCAAGTACATCAAGGAGAAGCTGAAGCAGGCTGGCGTCTCCAAGGTCATCATCGAACGTCCTCACCGGAAGTGCCGCATCACCGTTCACACCGCCCGCCCGGGTATGGTGATCGGCAAGAAGGGCGCGGACATCGAGACGCTGCGCAAGGAAATCAACAAGCTCTGCAAGGACGAGGTGTTCGTGAACCTCGTCGAGATCCGCAAGCCGGAAACCGACGCCAACCTGGTCGCCGAAGACGTCGCCCGGCAACTTGAGCGGCGCGTATCATTCCGCCGCGCCATGAAGCGCGCGATGCAGACGACGATGCGGATGGGCGCCCAGGGTGTTCGTCTTACGGTCGCCGGCCGCCTCGGCGGCGCGGAGATCGCGCGCACGGAATGGTATCGTGAAGGCCGCGTTCCGCTGCACACGCTGCGCGCCGACATCGACTACGGCACGGCGGAAGCCAAAACCACGTACGGCATCATCGGCATCAAGTGCTGGATCTTCAAAGGCGAGATCATGGAGCACGATCCGATGGCCCTCGACCGCAAGCAGGAAGCGGTGGGTGACTCGCGTCCGCGTCGCGACCGCGACCGGCAAGACCAGCGCGGCTAGGTGAGATAGGACAATGCTTCAACCCAAGCGCACAAAATACCGGAAGGCCTTCAAGGGCCGCATTCACGGTGTCGCCAAGTCCGGCTTCACGCTGAACAACGGCAGCCACGGCCTCAAGGCCCTGGAGCCGAACCGCGTGACCGCCCGCGAAATCGAAGCCGCCCGCCGCGCGCTGACCCGCGAGATGAAACGTCTCGGCAAGGTCTGGTGCCGCGTGTTCCCGGACGTGCCCGTGTCGAAAAAGCCGATCGAAGTCCGCATGGGCTCGGGCAAGGGCGCGCCTGAATTCTGGGTGGTCCGCGTCAAGCCGGGCCGCATCCTGTTCGAGATCGATGGCGTGCCGGATGCGATCGCGCGTCAGGCTCTCACGCTCGGCGCCGCCAAGCTCTCGGTCAAGACCAAGATCGTCACGCGGATCGGGGAATAGCGATGACCAAGCTTTTTGAAATCCGCAAGGACCTCGAGACCTACCGGAAGTCCACCGTGGAACAGCTGCGCAACGAGCTCAGCGGTCTCCGCAAGGAACAGTTTAACCTGCGTTTCCAGCGCGCCACCGGGCAGCTGGAAAAGACCTCTCGCGTCGGCGACATCCGCCGCTCGATAGCCCGTATCGAAGCGGTGCTGTCCGAGAAGTCCAAGCAGTCGGCGTAAGGAGAGCACGATGCCCAGACGAGTCATGGAAGGCACGGTTGTCTCCAACAAGATGGAGAAGACCGCAGTCGTGAAGGTCGAGCGGACCTTCCTCCACCCGCTGTTCAAGAAGACCGTGCGGAAGTCGAAGCGTTACCACGCCCACGACGAAGCAAACAAAGCGCAAGTCGGCCAGATCGTTGAGATTCAGGAGTGCCCGCCGCGCTCCAAGCTGAAACGCTGGGAAATCGTATCCTTCAAAGGGGATGCCGCATGATCCAGATGCAGACCAACCTCGACGTCGCCGACAATTCCGGCGCCCGTCGTGTCCAGTGCATCAAGGTGCTGGGCGGCTCCAAGCGGCGCTATGCTTCGGTCGGCGACGTGATCGTCGTCTCGATCAAGGAAGCCGCGCCGAAGGGCCGGGTGAAGAAGGGCGAAGTCAAACGCGCCGTCGTCGTTCGCGTGTCGAAAGACCTGCAGCGCCGCGATGGTTCGGTCATCCGCTTCGACTCGAACGCCGCCGTCCTGGTCAACAACCAGAACGAGCCGATCGGCACCCGCATCTTTGGACCGGTTCCGCGCGAACTCCGCGCCAAGAACCACATGAAGATCATCTCGCTCGCCCCGGAGGTCCTGTAATGGCCGCCAGAATTCGCAAAGGCGACACAGTCATCGTTCTGACCGGCAAGGATAAGGGCCGGAAAGGCGAAGTTCTGAAGTCGTTCCCTGAAGAGAACCGCGTCCTCGTGTCCGGCGTCAACATCAAGGCGCGCCACACGAAGCCGAGCCAGGCTGATCCGCAGGGTGGCATCAAGCGCAACGAAGCGCCGATCCATGTCTCAAACGTCGCCCATGTCGATCCGACATCGGGCAAGCCAACGCGCGTCGGTTTCAAGATGACCGCCGACGGCAAGGGCGAACAGAAGAAGGTCCGTTTCGCGAAGCGGTCCGGGGTGGAAATCGATGGCTGAAGCTAAATACATTCCGCGCCTCAAGTCGCTGTACGACCAGAGCATTCGTGAGAAGCTGACCCAGCAGTTCAGCTACACGAACGGGCTCCAGGTCCCGGAGCTCGACAAGGTCGTGATCAACATGGGCGTTGGCGAAGCTGTCGCCGACTCCAAGAAGATCCGCTCGGCTGTCGCCGACCTCGCTGCGATCTCTGGCCAGAAGCCGATCGAGACGAAGTCGCGCAAGTCGATCGCCTCGTTCAAGCTGCGCGATGGCATGACGATCGGCGCGAAGGTCACCCTTCGCCGCGAGCGCATGTACGAATTCATCGACCGCCTGACCACCATCGCGCTCCCGCGCATGAAGGACTTCCGTGGCCTCAACGGCAAGTCGTTCGACGGGCGTGGCAACTTCGCCATGGGTCTCAAGGAACACACCGTGTTCCCCGAGATCAGCTACGACAATATCGAGACCGTCTGGGGCATGGACATCATTGTGTGCACCACGGCGCGCAGCAACGAAGAAGCGAAAGCCCTCCTCACGGAGTTCGGCTTTCCCTTCCGCACTTAAGCGCGCTGGAGAAAAACGATGGCTAAGAAAAGCTCGATCGAAAAGAACAACCGGCGCCGCCGCCTGGTCGATCAGTACGCCAAGAAGCGCGCTGATCTCAAGGCGACTGCTCTCAACGAGAGCCTGCCTCTCGAGGATCGGTTCGAGGCGCGCATGAAGCTTGCAAAGCTTCCTCGCAACTCGGCGCCGAACCGGATCCGCAACCGCTGCGAGATCTCGGGCCGTCCGCGCGCCTATTATCGGAAGCTCAAGATGTCCCGCATCGCCCTGCGCGAATACGGAGCCGCGGGAATGATCCCGGGCCTCGTCAAGTCGAGCTGGTAGGGGAGGTCAGACCAATGCAAATGAATGATCCTGTTGGTGACCTGTTGACCCGCATCCGCAATGCTCAGCATCGCGGCCGCTCGTCAGTGCAGTCGCCCTCGTCAAAGCTCCGCGTCAACGTGCTCGAGGTTCTCCAGCGCGAAGGCTACATCCGCGGCTTCACGGAAGTGGAGAAGGATGGTCGCAAGGAGCTCGATATCGAGCTGAAGTATTATGATGGCGCCCCGGTCATTTCCGAGATCCGCCGCATCTCGAAGCCCGGCCGCCGTGTCTATTCGGCAGTCCGTGACCTGCCGCTGGTCCGCAATGGCCTGGGTATCTCGGTCCTGTCCACGCCGAAGGGCGTGATGTCGGACGCCGAGGCGCGCACCCAGAACGTTGGCGGCGAAATCCTCTGCAGGGTGAGCTGACATGTCTCGCGTTGGAAAGAAGATCATTCCGCAGGTCAAAGGCGTCGACATCAAGGTCGCCGACGGCCACGTCACCGTGAAAGGCCCCAAGGGCGAGCTCAAGATGGCTCTGTCCGACGAGGTCTCCGTCAAGGTCGAGAATGGCGAGCTGAACATCCAGCCGCGCAACGCCGACGAGCGCCGCTCGAAAGCGATGTGGGGCACCACCCGCGCCAACATCAACAACATGGTGACGGGCGTCACGACGGGCTTCGAGAAGAACCTCGAACTCATCGGCGTCGGCTACCGTGCTGCGTTGAAGGGCAAGGATCTCGAACTCTCGCTCGGCTACTCGCACCCGGTCGTCTACAAGGCGCCCGCCGGCATCACCTTCGCGTCCGCCAAGCCGACGGAGATCAAGATCTCCGGCGCCGACAAGCAGACGGTTGGCCAGGTCGCCGCTGAAATCCGTTCGTTCCGTCCGCCCGAGCCGTACAAGGGCAAGGGCGTCCGCAAGGTGGGCGAATACGTCCGCCGCAAGGAAGGCAAGAAGAAGTAAGCCATGGCCTCGCTTCAGCACAGACAGTTCGACCGCCGCGCACAGCGCGTCCGCACCAAGCTTCGCAAGGTTGCAGACGGAAAGCCGCGCCTTTCGGTCACCCGCTCGTCCAAGCACATCTCGGTGCAGCTCATCGACGACGCCAAGGGCGTCACCGTCGCTGCCGCCTCTTCTCTCGAGAAGGAATTCAAGGGCGGCACCAAGTCGGAAGACGCAGCCGTCGTTGGCAAGCTCATCGCTGAGCGCGCCAAGCAGGCCGGCGTCAGCGACGTGGTGTTCGACCGCGGCGGCTACATCTTTCATGGCCGCGTGAAAGCGCTCGCCGATGCCGCCCGTGAGGGCGGCCTGAAATTCTAGGAGTCGCGAATGGCCCGTGAAGGCGAACGTAGCGAACGTGGTGGTGAACGCGGTGAACGCGGTCGCGGCCGCCGTCGTGAAGGCGGCGATGATCGCGAACAGTCCGAGATCATCGACAAGCTGGTAGCGATCAACCGCGTCGCGAAGGTTGTGAAGGGCGGCAAGAACTTCGCGTTCGCGGCCCTCGTAGTCGTCGGCGACCAGAAGGGCCGCATCGGCTTCGGCCACGGCAAGGCCCGCGAGGTTCCCGAGGCGATCCGCAAGGCGACCGAGGAAGCAAAGAAGTCGATGGTCCGCGTGCCGCTGCGCGAAGGCCGCACGCTGCACCACGACACCCATGGTCGCTGGGGCGCTGGCAAGGTCATCATGCGTTCGGCTCCGGCCGGTACGGGCGTGATCGCCGGCGGTCCGATGCGCGCTGTGTTCGACGTGCTCGGTGTCCGCGACGTCGTGGCCAAGTCGACGGGCTCCTCGAACCCGTACAACATGGTTCGCGCCACGGTCGACGCGCTCAAGCGCCAGGCTTCGCCCCGTCAGATCGCCTCCAAGCGCGGCCTGAAGGTTCAGGACATCATCGCCCGCCGCACCGACGGTTCGGGCAACGCTGAAGTGGCGTAAGGTCTAGGAGACGGTCGAGATGGCTGCCAAGAAAACCCTCCGCGTGAAGCAGGTGAAGAGCCCGCAGCGCCGCGAAGCTTCGCAGCGCGCGACGCTGGTCGGCCTCGGCCTGAACAAGGTCGCCCGCGAGCGCGAGCTGGAAGACACCCCTTCGGTTCGCGGCATGATCGCGAAAGTCGCGCACCTCGTCGAGGTCGTGACGGACTAAGGAATTCGCTGGTCGCCTGTATGGGCTGTCAGTCTGGAGCGTAAGATGAAACTGAACGAGATCTCCGACAAACCCGGCGCCCGCAAGAAGCGGATGCGCGTCGGCCTGGGCGTCGGCTCGGGCAAGGGCAAGACAGCCGGTCGCGGCGTCAAGGGCCAGAAGGCGCGTCGCGGCGTCGCCATCAACGGCTTCGAAGGCGGCCAGATGCCGATCTACATGCGCCTGCCGAAGCGTGGCTTCACCCCGTATCGCGCCGCCAGCTATGCGGAAGTGAACATCGGTCGCATCGAGGACGCCGTGAAAGCTGGCAAACTCGACGTCAAGAAGCCGATCGACGCCGATGCGCTCATCGCTGCCGGCGTTGTGCGTCGCAGCAAGGACGGCGTCCGCCTCCTTGCAAAGGGCGAGATCAAGTCCAAAGTTGAGCTGGTCGTGCACGGCGCTTCCAAGGCGGCCATCGAAGCGGTGGAAAAAGCCGGCGGCAAGGTTACTGTGACGAAGCCGGTTGCCGCTGAGGCTGCCGAGTAGGCTATCCTCGTTGAGGATAGTCGCGCGCGTTGCTGAGCCTGCCATCCTGGCAGCGTGACGGTCACGCGATCTGGGAGGCGGGCTTAATGGTTTCCGCGGCCGAGCAACTGGCTCGCAATATCTCCTTCTCGACCTTCGGCAAGGCGAAGGAACTGCAGGCGCGTATCTGGTTCACGCTTGCAGCTCTGGTCGTCTACCGCATCGGCGCGCAGATCCCGATCCCCGGCCTCGACATGGTCGAGTACGCACGCGCCTTCGCAGGTATGAAGGAAGGCATCCTGGGAATGTGGAACACATTCTCCGGCGGCGCCGTCGAGCGCATGGCGATCTTCGCTCTGAACGTGATGCCGTACATCTCCGCCTCGATCATCGTCCAGATTCTCTCCACTGCCGTTCCCGCGCTCGAGCGGCTCAAGAAAGAGGGCGAAACCGGCCGGAAACAGATCAACCAGTACACCCGCTATCTCACGGTCGTTCTCGCGCTCGCGCAGGCCTGGGGCGTCGCCCTGGCCCTGAACAACGACACGATGGCCTATTCGCCGGGTCCGTACTTCATAGCCTCGACCGTGGTCACCCTGGTCGGCGGCACGATCTTCCTGATGTGGCTGGGTGAACAGGTCACCGCGCGCGGCGTAGGCAACGGCATCTCGCTGATCATCTTCGCCGGCATCGTGGCCGAGCTTCCGAACTACATCGTCCAGACCTGGGGGCAGCTCTATGCAGGTCAGCTCGACTTCATCGTCGTCGCCGCGATCATCGGTCTTGCCCTTGCAATGGTGCTGTTCATTGTCTTCATCGAACGCTCCCAGCGCCGCCTGCTGATCCAGTATCCCAAGCGACAGCAGGGGAACCGAATGGTTGGCGGGGAATCGTCCTTCCTGCCGCTCAAGGTCAATGCGGCGGGCGTCATCCCGGCGATTTTCGCCTCGTCCCTGCTCATGCTCCCCAATACGCTCGCCGGCTTCAACGGTGCGCCTCAGGTAGCTGCCGGCACGCCTGTCGATCAGGTCGCCGCAACGCAAGCAGGCTGGTGGGGGGACGTGCTGAGCTTCATCCAGGCCTATCTCGGCCCGGGCCAGCCGCTCTACATCGTGGTCTTCGCCGCGCTGATCATTTTCTTCTGCTTCTTCTACACCTCGATCGTCTTCAACCCGGAAGAGACGGCGGAGAATCTTCGGAAGTATGGCGGCTTCATTCCTGGCTATCGCCCCGGCAAGCGCACAGCTGAACACCTCGACTACGTGCTCACCCGCCTGACCGTGATCGGCTCGATCTACATGGCTGCGATCTGCGTGTTGCCTGAGCTGCTACGAAACGAGTTCAACGGACGGTTCTATATCGGGGGCACATCACTGCTGATTGTGGTGTCGGTCACGATGGATACCGTCTCGCAGATCCAGTCGCATTTGATCGGCCACCAGTACGAAGGCATGATCAAGCGGTCGAGGCTCGGGGGTAAGAAGAAGTGAACCTGATCCTGTTCGGCCCTCCAGCTGCGGGCAAAGGCACCCAGGCCAAGAAGCTGGTGGGCGAGCGGGGGTTCATCCAGCTCTCAACCGGCGACATGCTACGCGCGGCCCGGTCATCCGGGTCCGAACTCGGCAGACGTGTCGCCGCGATCATGGATTCGGGCTCGCTGGTTTCAGACGAGGTCGTGATCTCGCTGATCGAGGAACAGCTTGAGAAGAACCCGAAGGTCGCCGGTTTCATCTTCGACGGCTTCCCGCGCACCATTCCGCAGGCAAAAGCCCTCGACGAATCGCTCGCCCGCAGCGGCCAGAAGGTCGACGTGGTCATCCGCCTCAAGGTGGACGAACAGGCACTGATCGATCGGATCACGCGTCGTTTCGAGACCGAGGGCCGCGCCGACGACAATCCGGAAGCCTTCAAGAAGCGACTCGTCGCCTACAATTCGCAGACGGCGCCGCTGGTGGAGGTGTATTCCGGGCAGGGCAAGCTGCGCGAAATCGACGGTATGGCTGACGTGGAGACTGTGTCCGCGTCCATCGCCGGAATTCTGGATGCGACCGTGGCGAAAAAAGCCAATTAATATTGGGTGCAGAACCGTTCACGCCAAGGGCGCGTAGGGTGCGGTACAAAAGGGAAATAAGCGGTTGACGAGGCGAGTTCGCCTCCTATAAGTAGCGGCCTTCGCGATGGGCCCTTGTTTCGCCGCGCCGATATGGCGTTGGGCGAACACTGGCGTTGCGCTGGCATTTCGAAAGAGTTTTTGAGCCCATCCCCGACGGGGATGCAGGCGGACGTTCAGGAGAGGCAGTTTGGCCCGTATCGCTGGTGTAAACCTTCCGACGGCGAAGCGCGTTGAAGTCGCGCTCACCTATATCCATGGCATTGGACCGTCCAAGGCCAAGGAGATCACAGGCAAGCTCGGCATCGAGGCCGCTCGCCGCGTGAACCAGCTGACCGACGCCGAAGTCCTGAAGATCCGCGAAACCATCGACGCGGACTACATGGTCGAGGGCGACCTCCGCCGCGAAGTCGCGATGAACATCAAGCGTTTGATGGACCTCGGCTGCTATCGCGGCCTCCGTCACCGCAAGGGCCTGCCCGTCCGCGGCCAGCGCACCCACACCAACGCCCGCACGCGCAAAGGCCCCGCTAAGGCCATCGCCGGCAAGAAGAAGTAGGACATACCATGGCTCGCGAAGCAGCTGGCGCCGACAAGGGTCGGGTCAAGAAGCGGGAACGCAAGAACATCGCGTCGGGCGTCGCCCACGTGAATGCGTCCTTCAACAACACGATCATCACGATCACCGACGCGCAGGGCAACACCATCTCCTGGTCGTCCGCTGGCACGATGGGCTTCAAGGGCTCACGCAAGTCGACGCCATACGCCGCCCAGGTCGCCGCCGAAGACGCCGGCAAGAAGGCGATGGAGCACGGCATGCGCACGATCGAAGTGCTTGTGCATGGCCCGGGTTCTGGCCGCGAGTCGGCGCTCCGCGCGCTGCAGGCCGTCGGTTTCACGGTCACGACGATTCACGACACCACTGCCGTACCCCACAACGGCTGCCGCCCGCCGAAGCGTCGCCGCGTCTAACGCGCGACTGTCTGTCGGTCTGGCAACTCTGAAGAGGCTTTATCCATGGCGATGTCCGCCGGTTCGGTGAACGACAAAAACTGGAAAGACCTGATCCGCCCCAACCGTCCGGTTGTCGAGCATGATCGGGACGCCCAGCGCAAGGCCAAGCTCGTGATCGAGCCGCTCGAGCGCGGCTTTGGCACGACGCTGGGCAACGCCCTGCGTCGCATTCTGCTTTCCTCGCTCCAGGGCGCTGCGATCACCGGCATCCAGATCGATGGCGTTGTTCACGAATTCTCGTCTATCCCGGGCGTCCGCGAAGACGTGACCGACATCGTGCTGAACCTGAAGCGTGTCGCGATCCGCATGGTCTCCGACACGCCGAAGCGCATGACGCTGAAGGCGACCGGCGGCGGCCCGATCCGCGCCGGCCAGATCGAGGTTTCGGGCGACATCGAGATCCTGAACCCTGACCACATTATCTGCCACCTCGACGAAGGTTCAGAGCTCCGCATGGAGTTCACCGTCGCGACCGGCAAGGGCTATGTCGCCGCCGACCGCAACCGGCCGGATGACGCCCCGCTTGGCTACATCCCGATCGACTCGATCTTCTCGCCGGTTGAGCGCGTTGGCGTGTTCGTTGAAGACACCCGCGCCGGCCAGGTGCTGGATTATGACAAGCTGACGCTCGACATCCAGACCGACGGCTCGGTCACGCCTGAGAACGCCGTGGCCTACGCCGCGCGCATCCTGCAGGACCAACTGCAACTGCTCATCACCTTCGACGAGCCGGTCGCTGCGTCCTCGTCCGACGACGAGCCGGACCTGGGCTTCAACCCGGTGCTGCTCAAGAAGGTCGACGAGCTGGAGCTTTCGGTGCGTTCGGCGAACTGCCTGCGCAACGACAACATCGTCTACATCGGCGACCTCATCCAGAAGTCCGAGGCGGAAATGCTCCGCACCCCGAACTTCGGCCGCAAGTCGCTCAACGAGATCAAAGAAGTGCTCGCCTCGATGGGCCTCCACCTCGGCATGGACGTTCCGTCCTGGCCGCCGGAGAACATCGAAGAGCTCGCCAAGAAATACGAAGACCACACCTGATCATAGGAGCCGGCCTGCTGAGGGCTGGATAGTCACATGCGCCACGGTTTCGCGCTCCGTAAGTTCAATCGCACCGCCTCGCACCGCAAGGCGATGTTCGCCAACCTGTCGGGCGCGCTGATCCGCCATGAGCAGATCACGACGACCCTGCCGAAGGCGAAAGAGCTCAAGGCCGTCGTCGACAAGCTGATCACGCTCGGCAAGAAGGGCGGCCTTTCGAACCGTCGCCTTGCCGCCGCTCAGCTCAAGGAAGCCGATGTGGTCGTGAAGCTCTTCGACACGCTGGCTGACCGCTACAAGAACCGCGCTGGTGGCTACACGCGCGTTCTGAAAGCGGGCTTCCGCCATGGCGATAACGCCCCGCTGGCGATCATCGAACTGGTCGACCGTGACGTCGACGCGAAGGGTGCTGACGATCGCGCCCGCGCCGAAGCCGCTGCTGAGGCCGCCGCCGAATAAGCGGTACCTCTCTCAAAGTTACGGAAAGGCCGTCCGTCAGGGCGGCCTTTTTTGTTGTCCAGACGTGTCGCCAGGCTGCGTCCGAGCCTTGTTTGCGCCGGAATCCGCGCCTTATTTTCCAGGCTGAATCAAGCGCGGGCAACCTGAGGCCCGTGTGCGGAGAAATGGCATGAACCGGCAGAACATCATCCTCGCTGCGTCCGCTGGCCTTGCAACCGCTTTGGCGATGCTCGCCGTGCCCGCGCTGGGCCAGCTGGTGAACCAGGGAGCGCCGCCAGCGGCCATCGCCCCCCTGCAGGCCAACCCGGAGCCCGCGCCGCAGGAAATCGTTCCCCTGACGCAGGCAGGCCTCCAACAGTCCTTCGCGCCTGTCGTGCGCCGGACGGCGCCGGCCGTGGTGAACGTCTACTCGTCGGTCAATGTCACGCGCTCGTCCTGCCAGTGGGCGGGAACGCCGTGGGAAGCATACTGCCGTAACGCGCCGACGCGTAGCGAGAAGGTCGAGAACTCGCTCGGGTCCGGCGTCATCGTCGGCGGCGACGGCGTGATCGTCACCAACAACCACGTCGT
>Ga0007751_10152932_pt1 | contig 14670 bp, 4 predicted proteins | sample LauGreSBDMM110SN_FD_61640 | JGI IMG/M metagenome (GOLD analysis project Ga0007751, IMG submission 61640) | Metatranscriptome of freshwater lake microbial communities from Lake Michigan, USA - Su13.BD.MM110.SN (Metagenome Metatranscriptome) | ecosystem: Environmental > Aquatic > Freshwater > Lake...
ACCGTTTCGGCCACTGATTCGGATTTGCCGGCTCAACCACTGACCTACCGACTCGTCAACGCTCCGTGGGGACTGACCTTGGGCACCAACGGCCTAGTGAGTTGGCGGCCCACCGAGGTCCAAGGCCCCAGTACCAACCGCGTCCGGATCACAGTCGGCGACGGCTACGTAACGGTGCCTCTGGAGTTCGATGTCATCGTCCGCGATGCCATCACCGGGACGCCGGGGCCGAGCCTCAGCCTGTCCCCGCGCTCAGACGGCTCCTGGAGTTTGCGTATTTCCGGCGCCGGTGGTGCTCGCTATCAGGTGGAGCAGTTGACGGAACTCGGGGGAACTTGGGTGCCGGTTCCAGCGTTGTCCGAAGTTCTCACGCAAGGTGTCAACACCCCGGTGGATTTGATGCTGCCAGCACAATCGACCTTTTCAAGTTTCTTTCGGTTATTGATGAGGTGATTAGTAAATTTTGGTGTACTTGCCATAAGTGAATTTTGGTGTGCTTGCCAAAATTGTGTAAAAAAGCAGGCAATCTGTTCATTGAAAAAAAAAAGGACAATTTATTTGAAAAAATTTAGATGCTAAGGAAGCATTGGCAAGCGATGGGCAACGGTGAAAGGAATAAACGTCGTTTTGGTTCGAAGGACTTGGTAAGTCTCTCTCGGATCGTGTTGACGATTTGGGTTTTGGCGCTTTACTTGCCGGTCGCTCAGGGGGCTGCGCCGCAGACCGGAGATTCTACACCGAAACCGACTGTTGTGATCGATGCGACGGCCGAGTCGATTTTCTACCAAGGTCGCCTGACAGACAGTGGCTCATTGGCGAGCGGCGACTACGATTTTCAGTTTCTCCTTAAAGACGCTGCCACCGGTGGCAACACGGTCGGCGAAGCCATCAAGCTGTCCCTTCCGGTCCAAGGCGGGGTTTTTTCGTCCTCGCTGTCTTGGAGCCCCAGTTTATTTCCGGGTTCAGCACGTTGGATTGAGGTCCAAGTGAGGCCAACACCGGCGGGTGGTAGCTCAGTTGCTGGCACAGAGGCTCCCTATGCGGTCTTGGAGCGCCAGAGGGTTCAGTCGACTCCCTATGCCTTCCGGGCCTTGTCGGCGGCCACCGTCGAGTCGGTATCCCTCCAGAGCCTTCCGCCGTCCGTGCCGGTCCTAGACGCCGGGGGGCGCTTGTCCGTCAGCCTCATCCCAGACGCCATCGCCCGCACCAACGCCGTAGTGGATTTGGGCGGGGCATTCCAAGCCGCTCTCCAGGCGACCAACGCCGCGAGCTTGGCCGCCATCTCGACGCTCAACCAGCGCCAGACCCAACTCTCGAATGCGGTCACGGCGTTGCAGGATGCCCAATCGAGCCAAGCCTCCCGCCTGACGGCCTTGGAAACCAGTCAATCTTCCCTTTCCAATGTGGTGGTCCTGCTCACCAATGCCGTGGCGGTGCTGGGCGGTCAGGTGGATGCGCTCACCCAGACCAACGCGGTGCTCCGCCAGTCGCTCGAAGTCGCCTCGGCCCCGACCCGCTCTGGCTGGATGGCCGCCTCGATCCTGCCGGCCGACCCGAGCCTCGTGACCAACGGTTTTGCGATGGTGACCTCGGTCCCCGCGCCCGGATGGATGCCCATCTCGACCAGCTTCGCGCCCACGGCTCGCTCGGCGGCCGCATCGGTCTGGACCGGGCAAGAATGGATCATCTGGGGCGGCAAAGTCGCCGGACAGCAGCCTTCGGCCAGTGGTGCCCGCCTGCGGCCCGATTTGGATTTCTGGACCGAAACCACCCAGTTCGAGGCACCGACCGCACGTAGTGCCCACTCCGCCGTGTGGACCCAGACCCAGATGATCGTCTGGGGCGGGTTCGGACCGGATGGGGTCCTGAACACCGGTGGGCGTTACACGCTTCAACCCCAAGGATGGGCTTCGGTCTCGATCACCGGGGCGCCCTCGGCGCGCATTGGACACGCCGCTGTTTGGACCGGCAGCCGCATGATCGTCTTCGGCGGCCTCAATTCGGGTGGACTTCTGGGCGATGGTGCCTCCTACGACCCAGTCACCGACCAATGGTCGGCTCTTCCGGCTGCCGGAGCCCCGAGCCCCCGGTTCGGAGCCGCCGCTTTTTGGACGGGTTCGTCTCTGCTGGTGTGGGGGGGCGGTGGTGAAACTTCGACTTCAAGCACCGGCGCGGTGCTGGCCTTCGCACCGGATGGCACTCCGGCCAGTTGGCAGCCCTTGGCCACCGCCTCGGCCCCCTCGGCCCGCCGGGCGGCCTCGACTGCCTGGGACGGTCGACGCCTCTACGTCTGGGGCGGTCAAAGCGCCTTGGGATCGGCTCTGTCCGATGGCGCGGTCTGGGATTCGCAATCGAACGCTTGGTCCGCCTTGGGAGCTTCCGGGGCACCCACCGCTCGCTTCGACGCCGCTGCCGTGTGGACCGGCGAGGAGTTCGCCGTCTTCGGCGGTTCGGGCCAAACCGGTCCGCTCGCCACCGGGGCCGCCTGGAACCCCACCACCGGCACCTGGCGCGCCTTGCCGTCGCAGCCCATCGCCTCCGCCCGAGTGGATCCGCTTTCCGCTTGGACGGGCTCACAGTGGTTGGTCCACGGTGGTCTGACCGCCTCGGGGGCTCCATTGGCCGATCCCCAGCGCTTGGAGGTCCGCCCGCCTTGGTTCCTCTACCGCCGCAGCGCCCTGCCTCCGTCAACCCCGCCGCTCACCCCGCCATGATCCGACTCCTGTCCCTCCTCCGGCATCTTGCTTCCCCGCTGCGGGTGGCCTTGGTCCTTGGCCTTGGCGCGCTGCCGGGCTCCGCCCAATGGATCACCCAGACCAACCAGCTCAAGGCCGGATGGAATGCGGTTACCTTATTCGTGGATGCCAGCCATGCCCCGATCTCCGACGTGATGCCCTCCGACGGCTCCGTTGAAGAGGTGTGGCTCTGGAAGCCCTCCTCCACCCAGCAGTTCATCGACAGCCCGCAGGTGCCCACCGGCACGGGTTCGCAGTGGACCAAGTGGACCTTCAACCTCGGGCCCTCCTCCGAGCTCCAGCGCCTGATCCCGAATGCCTCCTACTACGTGAAGGTGAAGGATTCGTCCGCGACCTACAATTGGCTGCTCAAGGGCAAGCCTGTGGCACCGCAGTACGCGTGGACCAGTTCGGGCCTGAACTTCATCGGGTTCCCGGTGCCGGACGGCAACATGGGCTATGAGCGCTTCTTCCAGCCGGTTCCCTCGCTGCTGGAGACGGCCGAAATTTACCGCTCCCCGGGTGGGGCCTTCGGTGCGGGCAACCCGGCGCGTGTCTTCGACACCGCCCGCACGGTGTTCAGCCGGGGAGAGGCCGTCTGGATGCGAGTGGCTGCAGGCTACAACCGCTATTTTGGGCCATTCGAGGTGAGCCTGTCGGGCAACCGGTCCATTCAGTTCGGCAAGTCGGGCACCCAGGTCAGCTTCCGCATCCGGAACCAATCGAAGTCCACCAACGTCATCACCCTGACGATGCTGCCGTCTGAGGCCGCCCCCAGCGGGCAGACGGCGGTCGTGGGCCTGCCAACGTTAATCCTGCGGGGTGAGTTAGAGAAGTCCACGCTTAAGTACACCGGAATCCCGCTGTCCTCCACCGTAGGCACCAACGAAGGCTTCGGTTTCACTTGGACCCTGCCGCCTCAAGGACGACCGGGTTCCGATGTGCAGGTCGTGCTGGGCTTAGCCCGAGACTCAATGCCGGGGCAGGCCGGCGACTTGAGTGCCTGCGTGCTTCGGTTGACCGATGCGGCCGGCTTGCTGCAGGTGGACCTGGGCGTCGGAGCTACCAAGGCTGCCAATACCGGCCTGTGGGTGGGCGAGGCCCGTGTCGCTCAAGTGGTTCAATACCTCAAGAGCTACGAGCGCGACCCCGTGGGCAATCCGGTGGTGCGCCTGACGCAAGTAGACGGCGCTTACTCCGTCCTGGTCACCAACGAGGTGGCCGGGGGCGTGAGCCGTCCCTTCCCGATGCGCCTCATCCTGCACAACGACGGCACCAATACCGTGCTCCTGCAGCGGGTGTTTTTGGGGATGAATCCCCAGACCAACGCCATTGTCACCACGCAGCAGCGCTTCCTTGACCCAGCCCAACTCGGCTCGGCCCGGCGCATTTCGGCCGCCCACCTGCCGTGGTCGGTCCAGAACACGCCGTGGCCCATCACCATCACCAGCAATGTCTACCGGGTAGAAATCGCCACCCCATATGACAACCCTTCGGTGAACCCCTTCATCCATCAGTACCACCCCGACCACGACAACCTGAACGCCTCCTTCACCCAGCTGCTGCCCAAGGGTCGGGAATCGTATTCCATCCAGCGGACCGTCTGGCTCAGTCCCCAAGCGGCCGGATTCGATTACCAGAGCCGTACCACCGGCTCGCTCGACCTCAACGGCGTGTATGACGAGACCATCGAGGTCGGTGGCTCAGGCGCCAACACCCGGACGTTCCGCGTTCTGGGCACCTTCACCCTGAATCGCATCAGTGATCTGCCGACCTTGACCCGTTGAGCGGCCCCAACTTCCCCACTCCTTTCTACAGTCACCCCCAACCCAAGAAGTTATGACCCAGTCCTCCCAGAGCCAGCCCTTCCTGCGGATTCCCGCCCTGCACAACGGTCGCGGCAGCATGGCAGCCTTCCTCGCGCTGTTGCTTGGCCTCTTTGCCGGCCACTCCCCAGCTCTGCAAGCCCAGAACGGCTTCCCCCCCAGCCTGATGTCGTATCAGGGCTTCTTGGTAGACGCCAACGGCGCCGGGCTGGCCCCGAACAACCCGCAGAATTTCTCTGTCGTCTTCCGTATCTATGCCGTATCGACGGCAGGCACTCCCTTGTGGACCGAGGCCCAGACCGTGACCATCGACAAGGGCAACTTCTCGGTGGTGCTGGGCGAGGGAGGGCTTGAAGGCAGTGAGGTCCGGCCCGACTTGGCCACTGTCTTCAATTCCGACAAGGCGTCGGACATGTACCTCGGCATCACCGTTAAGGGCGTGAGCAATTCGGAGATCTTGCCACGCCTGAGGTTGCTCACGTCACCCTACGCCTTCTTGGCTCGCACCGCCAACGGCCTCGCCGGTAGCGACGGGGCTGCCCTCATCAATTCGTCTGAGGGCCGTCTCCGAATCGGACAAGCGCTGCAAAGCACCGGGGGCAACAATCGCGGAGCCAACGCGGTAGACCTTCAGGTGGCCCGGGTGACCACCTCTCCTAGCCAAGTGGCCAGCGGCGCGACTAGCGTGATCTCGGGCGGCCAGAACAACACGGCTTCGGGCGAGTTGTCGGTGATCGCCGGCGGCAGCGGATCCACCGCCTCGGGCCGGGGTTCGGCGGTTGGTGGTGGCGAAAACAACACGGCCTCAGGCCTCTTCGCCACAGTCCCGGGTGGCAGAAACAACGTCGCCAGCGGCGAAAATTCCTTTTCCGTCGGGCGCCGAGCCCGGGCGGTGCATGCCGGAAGCGTCGTCTTTGGTGACAACACCGATGTCGACAAGAACTCCAGCGGCGACAACCAGTTCCTCATCCAGGCGACGGGCGGCGTGGGCATCAATTCAGCCCCGGCCGCCGGAGCAGCGCTCACCGTTGCCGGTCGGTTGAAGGCAAGCAGCGGCGAATTCGATTCGATGAACGTCGCGACCTTGTCGGCCACGGCAGTCTCGGGTTTTGGCACCGTGCCCCTGGGCGGCATCATCATCTGGTCGGGCGCCGAAAATGCGGTTCCCGCAGGTTGGGCTTTGTGCAACGGGCAGGCTTCGAATGGTCGAACCACCCCCAACCTTCAAGGCCGGTTTGTTATCGGACCCTCGGGGGGTCGGGGTGTCGGCACTATCGGCGGAACCGAGACTGTCACCCTGTCCGTAGGGCAGTTGCCTTCGCACAACCATAGGGTTTCCGGGACGACGTCTGCGGGCGGCGATCATAGCCACCCATACGACGACATCTACTGGTCAGAATGTTGTAATTATCTCGGTAATCAGGGTTGGATAGGTAGCAGAGGAAATGACTACGATAACGGTCCTTGGACTACCAGGAAGAACACCCTCAATGCGGGAAACCATTCGCATTATTTCGATTTGACCTCCTGGCCCACCGGCAGCGGCGAAGCGATCAACAATATGCCTCCGTTCTACGCGTTGGCCTACATCATGCGCGTCCAGTAATCGCGGTCTCACCTCGGTGAACTCCCAAGAGACTGTTGCCATGAAACTCTTCTCGCTATTCCGGTTTATCGGATTGGTCCCGGTGCTGTCGGCGAACTTGCTGGGGCAGGCCTTTCCCAATGAGCCCTTGGAAATCCGACAAATCTCGGCGTCTGTCAATCTCAGTTCCTTCGGCGGAGTTCCACTTTCCAACGTCCGGAACACTCCTGCAGGTTCAGATGGCCGGGGTCCGGCTATCGGGAGCCAATTGCCGCCATTTCCCTCTGGGACTCCGACGGTTCGCCAGTTTCAGTCTGTCATGGCCTTCGGTGGCGGAGTCCGGATCGGTGGGCCTGCCACCCTTCCGCCGAACCTCAATACCGGCCAGAGCCTCGTCGCCAATGCGGTTAGCCTGAACCTCCCTCGCTTGGGGGGAACCACACCCACGCACGTGCTCTTGCGGGCACGCATTGGTAGCCCGGTGGTGGCCCGGGGTGTCGATTATTTGTTCGGTTCCATCATCCCGGTGCCGGACACCGACGAATTCGGCACCTTGTTGTCGTCCCGGAACCTCCGTCCGGAGGATTATTGGGTCGCCGAGCCTCACAGCATCAATGGCCATGCCGGAGCCCCCTACTACTGGAGCCCAAATGCACGGGTGGTCTTTGCAACCAAGCCTGGCGCGGTCGAGATCGCCTGGAGGAAGCTGCAGGGTGCCAGCACTCGTCCGGGTACGTCCGCCAATCCGACGAATTCCGTCTTGGAGGTCGGGCAATATTACACCCTCTTCACCAAGAAGGTGTTGGTCTCCGGATCGCTGATCAAGCCCTCCCGAACCATTTATTGGACGCAGGGGGATTTCACCAAGGTGGGCAAGCCAGTGTCGGTCCCGGGCAATCGGGTCTCGGACATCAAGGTGGCCTACAACGACCAGGTGCCAGCCCGCGTGGCCAAAGAGTACGAGGGAAGCATCCCCGTGGTGCCCAACAACGGAACCAACGTCCTCCAGGAGACCCGCACCCTCTGGTTCGACCGGTCCACCTCGCAGATCTTGTCCTACAATGTCGAGGGACGGGTCTTCGTTGAACTGCTCGGCGATGCCAATCCCGACAAACAGAGCCGCAAGCACCTCGGCTTCGAAATCATCGACATCCTCCAGCAACCCACGCCGCAGAACCTGGTGGTGGAACTCGGTGAGCGCCTTTGGCCCTACGGTCTTTCGAGGACTGTGAGAACCAATTCCTTCGACTTCGCCGACGCCTCGGCGGGTGGCACGAATTTGATCCCCGACGTGCTGCCCAAGCTGGGAGACACTTTTATTGAGTTAAACAGGCCCAGTTTGGGTCAGGTCAATGAATTGTACGCCATCCGCGAGACCAAAAATCAGAACGATGCGCTGGTGTTCTGGTTGGAGGAGGGGGTCGAGGGCCTGTTGTGGCCTCGGGTGTTCGCCCGCTACACGATGATTTGGCCCACGGGCGTCACCGACTACAGCCACTACTTGCGACCCACGGTGACTTCGGCTGCCGAAGCCAAGGCCACCGGAGTAGTCATGGATGCGGCCAGTGCGCCGTTCCTGCTGTATCAAGACGCTCCCAGTGAACCGCGTGCCTTCCTAGATCCGGATCTGACCTTCTACACTCACCTCTCCGCCACCTACCCGGCCCACCGATCTCTGCTGCGGTACACCAGCGGCAGCAAGATGCTCTTCGAGCGGGTCTTCTCTTGGTTGGATGCCAATCTCTTGGCTACCAACTGGACCGGCACCGTGGTTACCAACCTGGTGGCTTGGAATGCTGCCACCAGCAGCCTCGCACTGCCTGCCACGATGGAATCCCCTCGCATCGACGTTCGCACCGTGGACGTCGGCCAGCGGGTATTGCCTCCCTCAGGGGAGATCGGAGATGGCGGCGGCACGAATTATCTCGCGGGCTTCATCCGTTCCGGCCGCTCCTACCATCCTGGGGCTTACAAGAACCCCTTCGCCGGTGGCTTCGAAGCGGCCAATCGAGGGGCGATTATCCCGGTCAACGCTGTCCCCGGGGCCAACACATTGGAGGTCTGGTGGTTCCGTCGCAACGTCACCTTGGCCCGTGCCGGCTTGAACAACGTGGCATGGCCCTCGGTCTTTGGTCGGTACACGATCCAGTACCCCACCAATCCTAAGGAGATCGTGCTCGCCAGCAACGCCGGCACGGGAGGCCTCGACAGCCTCGTGGCGAAGGGATCCATTTACTACGAGAACGACCGAACCGCCGTCGGTTATAATCCCAACGAAGAGCACGCCCTGATGAATGGCGGCCAGGGATGGGCATTGCGTGACGACCTCAATATCACTTCGGGCGGCAACTTTTCTTCGCTGCCCTTCGTGCTCATCAACTATGCCGGATCCGATGGCCGCCCCAGCATGGCTATCTTCAAGGTCCTTCGCGAGAAGCCGGAGGCTGGGTTGCTGTTCGACTATGTGGTGGAGGCCGGTCGCATCCTTCAGGCACCCATGCCACTGCCGCTGCTGCCCCCGCCCGTCGAGGGCGAAGGCGTGGGTCGAGTGAACTACAACAAGGAAATTCGCCCTCCGGAGGGTCAGGGCGACCTGCCGGTCAACTGGTCGGAATCCCGGGACGGCAGTGGCTCCTTCCGCCACTACAAGTCCTTCAGCATCCGAGACCGCAAGGACTCGTTTTGGGTATACCGCGGATTGCATCAGGAGCCCACCCTGGAATCCGGTCGATTCAACACCACCACCAAAACCTTCACCGCGTTGCCTGAGGCAACGGCTATTTCCGGCCGCCCTTTCAAGTACTACATCCATGCCTCCCGGCGCGCCGAGGGTCTGGTAGTGAAAGCGGCTGCCACCAACTCGTTGCCCGACTGGATGGTTGCTAATGCGGATGCCGGTGGGGTGTTCTTGGCCGGAACGCCTCCCAGCGGATCGGCCACTTCACGTCGATCCTACGCTGTGGAGGTCATTGATGTGGGCCTCGGCCAGACCAACAGCCACACCGGATCGGAGGCTTTGTCTCTGGAGGTCCGATCCAGCGGGGCCGAGGTCACACAGACTGCTCTCAGGATTGGCAGTCAGACAGTGGATGGTCAACAGATCGTTTTCACTGGGCGTCCGCCCTTCTTGGCCGATCGGTCTTCCGATGCCAACAGCTTCCGCATGCGCTTCTACTACAAGACCGAGGAGGGCTTCGCTTGGCCGAACCGCCCCGGGGTGCCAAACGGCACCATCGTGCCCTATCTTCGTCCCCGCGGGGGGGCAGCGGGAACGTTCACCGGAGACCCGGATGTCAAGACGACCGCCTCTTTGGACATCGTCTATCGCCCGGCCTGGCCGACCTTGCCTCCGATCCTTCAGCCGGGACAGACCCTCACCGGGCCAATGAATGGCCTTCCCGCGATCCGCGGTCAGACCAGCGCCGAGGTTCTCTACCAGCAGTCGATTGCCACCAACATGACCTTGGCCAAGCCCAGCGTGGTGCTCATCGATCCCACCCGGGCAAAGACTGCTTCCCTGGCTTCAGCCGAGTTGACCAAACTGCCCTCCGGCATCCTCACCGAGGCCAATCAGGGCCTCACCTACTTCCCCAACCTGCCGCCGCACTTGGCCTCCCGCGTGTACTACAATCCCAACGTCGGCACGGGGGGCTCCCTAGTGCTGAAGGGTGAGTTCAAGAACGAGCCGGTGGGCGAGAAGTACCTTCAGCTCAATGTCTTGAGGGGCACGGCGGCCAAGCAAGACCTGCAATCGGTGCTCGACCTTTGCCCCGGATTGCCTGCCGACGAGAAGTCCAAGTGGGAGAACCTGGTAAATGGGTTGACCGCCGTAGTGGACACCTTCCAAGAGAAGCCGAACGTCCCTGGTCAATTTGTGCCGGACCCCAGCCTGCGGACCAATGTCACCGTGGGCAACATGGTGGAGATCTCCAGCAGTGAGACGAAGGTCGACTCCTATGCCCTGAGCGCCTCGGGCCCCGGTTATGGCATGGTTTCGGTCATCGTCGGCAACGGGCGGGCCTCCACGCCCCCGGGCGAGCCGGTGTCGGTGCACGTGCTGCGCGTGTCCGGTGGCCTGTGGCCGGGTGAGTTGAAGGTCGTGCCCTCGGCCAATCCGCTCAATGAGTTGCTGACCCTGCAACACACCCCCGACCTGGCCGGTCGCTTCGACGAGTTCGAGTACGAATGGCGCATCGGCGCCCCCGTCGATGGCGCCCCGCCGCCGATGGAACCGGCAATGACCCAATGGAAGGCCCTGCAGTCCGGTGCCGGCCTGCCCCGATACACCTTGGGCGGCGCGGGTGTGCAGGTGCTTGCCGACAACTACTTAACGATGCGGTACCGCTCGGTGAACACGGCCGATCCGCTCATCGGCCAATGGTCTCGCTGGACCGAGCCCCAATTGGCCGAGGGCTGGATCAAGCGCGTGCTGGCGGGCATCAACCCCTTCCAGCAGCGCGTCAAGGACCTCTACAACAACGCAGTCAACACCGACGTCAGTGTCATCAGCCAAGCCGGTCGCCGTTGGGAGGGGGCCATCGCTCTCAACCTCAATAACATCAACAACTCCGGTCTGGTGGAAATCTACGAGACGGTGCTTCGGCGCGGTCGCGACCTGAGCATCGACGCCGGGATTAATTATGGCCCTGCCAACGATGCCCTGTTGCTGGTAGCCGGATACCTCAACGACCTGTACTCGCTGCTGGGGGACGAGGCCAAGGCCGACGCGGCCAATCCCACCATCGCCACCGGCACCGGTGGCGCCACCGAAGGCAGCGTGGCCACCGCCAAGTTCAGCTTCAGCGGTCAGTTGCCCTCGCTCCTGGAAGAGGAGTTGGGCCTCTTGCGCGGTCGTGACGACTTTATGCAGCCCGGGGTGCAGACGGCGCCGGCCTACAACCGCCTGTATTGGAACTTCACCCGGGGCATCAACTCGGGCGAGGTCATCTACACCGAGAACTACAACATCAAGGACCTCAACACCGACGGTATGATCGACGCGGCCGATGCCGCCAAGGCATTCCCTCAAGGCCACGGCGACGCCTACGGCCACTACCTCACGGCCCTCAAGGGCTACTATGGCCTGATCATCAACAACAAGTTCGACTGGGTGCCCCGCACCGAGGCGGTGACCATCTTGGGCAAGGCCATTCAGGTGGACTACGTGGACGAACGGAAGTTTGCCGCGGCGGCCGGGTCGGTGAGCCAAACCGGCTTGGACGTGCTGAAGTTGGTCTTCCGTCAGTCTTATCGCTCCGGCGATGCGGTGGGCTGGGACCGGTTCAGCGAGACCCGCCAGAACACCAACCGGGCCGTGACCACGGTACGGCATTGGGGCATGGACCATTGGGCCAGTCGGGTGGGTCAGGGGGCTTACCTGAACTGGGTGGTAGGCAACTCGATGCTGCCCGAGGTCGATCCGGACCCGGCGCACGAGGGTATCCAGAAGATCGACCGCACCACGGTGCCTGAACTGGGCCAGTTGCCGTTGATTTACCGCGAGTTGCAGCAAGTACTCGACAATGCCGAGGCGGGCCTGACGCCTCTGGGCTTGGCGCGTGACAGCCTGGCGCTGGACATCAACCCGAACGTGGTCACCGGAGCCAATCCGAAGGGCCACTTTGAGCAGTTGTACGACCGCACGGTGGGCACGCTGGAGAATGCGGCCATGGCCTTTGACGAAGCGCGGGCGATGTCCACGGCCATCCGTTCCGAGGGCGACTCGCTCGAGGAAGTGAAGGCCAAGATCCAAGACAATGAGCGGGCCCTGACCACCAAACTCATTGAGCTCTATGGTACCCCGTACACCGACGACATCGGGCCGGGCAAGGCCTACCCGCAGGACTACTCCGGACCGGACTTTGTCCATTATCTGTATGTGGACATGCCCGAATACGTATTCCCGGATTTGTTCGGCGAGGGCGTGCGGGAGTTTCAAATCCCGTTGCCCTCGTTGCCGGGGTCCTGGCAGACCAATACGCTTGGGAATTTTTATGGTATCTGGGAGGCGGACAAGGCAGCCAACTCAGCGTTTTACAACGCCATCCAGTTTCCGACGATGACCAATATCAACATCACCGTCACTGCCGAAGGATACACTCCCCGGCCCTCAGGATGGACCGGGCGTCGGGCTTTCCCGGGCCGCATCCAGCAGGCAATCTCTGGTGCGGTAGCCTCCGAGAGGCGGTTGGCTCTGGCTTTGGATGGTGTGTCCGATAGCCGCGAGGACTTCCAGAAGGCCGTCGATTTGTTTAAGGCGAATTGGCAGACCTCGGAAGAGATTTACTCCAAGCAGCGGGATTTGGCGGTGGCCAACCAAGTGCTCGACTCTGTGGTGATGGCCAACGATATGTTTGAGAAGATTTCAGAAAATCTTAAGGATACGGTAGCGGACATCGCCGAAGGGATTAAGACCGCTTTGCCGCAGTCGCTCATCGCGGGATTGGCAGCCGGCGGTGACCTCACCTCGGGCGGGCGGGCCGCGGTTGACGCAGGGAAAATCTCCTCGAAGCAGGTTCTCAAGGCCCTCGACATTGCACGAATTGTCGTCGTCAGGGCCCTGGAGTTTTCCACGGCCACCGCCGAGCGATGGTCGGAGTTGGACTATATCCAGCCTCGTGAACGGAGGATGGAACTGCGCCAGTCGCTCAATGACTTGGCGCTGCAATTGCAGGGTGTCCATGATCTCCTCTGGACGGTGAACCAGCGCCGTCGGGAACTCGATGACGCCCAAATGAAGCTCCGCAGCCTGGTAGCCGAAGGTGAGCGCATCCAGGCCGACCGGCAGGCTTTCCGGTTCCGCGCGGCGGCATCCATCCAAGGTTACCGCACCCGCGACGTGGCCTTCCGCCTCTTCCGCAACGAGAAGTTGGACCGGTACGAGGCCTTGTTGGATCTGGCGTCGAGCTACTCGCTCTTGGCGGCCAATGCCTACGACTACGAGACGGGCTTGCTCAACAACCAGAGCGGCAAGGCGTTCGTCGACCGCATCATTCAGGCACGCGCCTTGGGCGTGGTGCGCAATGGTCAACCGCAGTTCACCGGCAGCGCCGTCGGCGATCCGGGTCTCTCAGGCGCTCTGGCCGAGATGAACGCCGACTGGCAGGTGGTCAAGGGACGTCTTGGGTTCAACAACCCCGATGCCTATGGCACCACCGCTTCGCTGCGAGCCGGCAACTTCCGTATCTTGCCCGGGACCGATGGTGACACAGCGTGGAAGGACGTGATGAACCGCGCCCGTCGTGATGACGTCCTCCAGGACGTGGATGTCCGCCGTATGTGCATGCAGTTGGACCGTGGCGACGGTCTGGCCGTGCCGGGCCTCGTCATCGAGTTCTCCACCACCATCGCCGATGGCCTGAACCTCTTCGGTCAGCCGCTGGCGGCCGGGGACTCGGCCTTCCACCCGAGCGCCTTCGCCACCAAGATCTTCGGCATGGGCGTGGCCCTCGAGGGCTACAAGGGCATGGACAATCCGTTCCCCAACACCGGCGCCGTCAGCGGCTCCGGGGCCGTTTCGCCGGCCGACCCGAACCTAGCCTTCATGGATTCGACCGCGATGGCGGCGACCCCCTACGTGTACCTGATCCCCGTGGGTCTGGACTCCATGCGCAGCCCGCCGCTGGGCGACCAGAGCACCATCCGGACCTGGGCGGTGCAGGACGTCACGGTGCCCATGCCCTTCAATATCGGAACCTCAGACTTCTCCTCCAAACGTCTGTGGCAGAGTTCGGAGTCCCTCACCGAACCGTTGTTCTCGCTCCGCAAGCATCAGGCCTTCCGGCCGGTGCCGACGGCCGCGGTCTTCACGCCCAACATCTACGGCAGCAGCGGCGGGTTGGCCCGCTCGCAGTTCACCAACTCGCGCCTCATCGGCCGATCGGTGTGGAACAGCCAGTGGAAGCTGGTCATTCCCGGCCAGACGCTGCTGAACAATCCCTCGGAAGGTCTGGACCGCTTCATCCAGAGCGTGAAGGACGTGAAGCTGCACATCGTGTCCTACTCGTACTCGGGCAACTGAACCACTGCTGACCATGCGACTCCTGCACCCTCTCTTCGTTGCCGCCGTGTTGGGCCTGCTGGGGCACCAAACCCTGGCCTTCCCGCCGCTGCCTCATCACACCGTCTACGGCCTGGTCCGGGACGAGTTCGGCAATCCGCTGATCTCGCCGGGCACCGAGCTCACGCTCGAGACCCTGGCCGGCACCGCAATCACCACCGCCGTGGTTCCCGGCCTCGAGGCCGGCGTGAACTACCGCATCGAAGTGCCGGTGGATGCCGGCCTGACCTCCGACTTGTACCGCCCGACGGCGATGAGGCCCACCGCGCCGTTTCGCATCCGGGTCAAGATCGCAGGGCGCACCTATGTGCCGTTGGAGATGAAGGCCAACATGGCATTGCTGGGACAGCCCGCTCAATCGTCCCGGGTGGACCTGACGCTGGGCGAAGACACCGACGGCGACGGCCTGCCTGACGGGTGGGAGCGGTCGGTGATCGCGGCGGGCAACCTCGGCCTCACGCTGGA
>Ga0007751_10060872_pt1 | contig 14522 bp, 15 predicted proteins | sample LauGreSBDMM110SN_FD_61640 | JGI IMG/M metagenome (GOLD analysis project Ga0007751, IMG submission 61640) | Metatranscriptome of freshwater lake microbial communities from Lake Michigan, USA - Su13.BD.MM110.SN (Metagenome Metatranscriptome) | ecosystem: Environmental > Aquatic > Freshwater >...
GTTTTCCTAAAACTCTCTTGCTACGCAATCGCAGCGAATTGTTTACGTTGATATTGAAACCATTCAAGATCAGCAAAGGTAAAAACCCGTCGTGTCATACGTGACACCCCTACCCTATATTGTCATTGAGCAACCTTTTAAGGTCTAGTAAGCCTCAAAATCATGGTTATCTGATTGTATTCAAAACGGTGTTTTCAACTCGGAAACTCTCAAAACAATTTTAACCAACAAATGGCCTGGAAATTCATTCAAAATCGCTTCCATTAAAGACGTTGTAGCCAATCTCAAACCTGATGCCATCATTCATGCCGGAGGAACCATAGAAACGGAAACATTTAAAGATATTGCTCCTATGGTGAATCTCTATAATTTACCCATTCTAGCTGTTAACCTTCACGCTCTCACTAAGACATCAAATTCAGTTAAGGAAGAAGTTGAAGTTATCAAAATGTTCCATTCTCTATCCATACCAGCTGCTTCTATGATCGAAGCCTCTCCTGATGATTGGTAAATGTTCAATAGAACCCTTTATGTTATCGAATCTATAAAACCTGAGTTAAAAACTGAATCAATGCAAGCTTCCTTAAAAGCTAAAAAAGACAATCTTTTAAACCCTCTCTAAGCTAAAAAAAATTCCAGCATGTTAATCAAAATTCTTGAGCAATAAAATTGCATTTTCTAAGGAAGAACTATTAAACTAGGCAATATTAAAAGAAATAGACTCATCGATGCCATAGCCTTAGCCATCATGGTTGTTGAAAGATCAATACCTTTAGACCTTTCAGTATTTTAAGCGTTTTTGGAAAAAATAGGATTTGAATCTTTCCAAGATGTTGCAGAAAAACTATTAGGAGTTTAAGTGAATCATGATTAATTCACTATTAAAATGAGAGAAGATGCCATCAATTTTTATTTGAACCATTAAGCTGAATTCAACTACCCTGTTGATCAAGCCTACTCCACGGAACCAAATTTCAGGTAAGTTTATCAACTTTCAGAATAGGAGTTAACTGTTAAAAAATGCCTCTTGTTCAGTCAAGAAGCTGTTTAACAAAAATTCGCAGACAGTTTATCAGCAGAATTATTGGGACTCAGTATGAACGATTTATAAGAAACTGTCAAAGGAAACTCTGCTCAAGCAATTGAAGAAGAGGAAAAACAATCATCTGTAGCCAGCAAAATCTAAACTCAAACACTAGTTGAGCATGACGAAGGTATGAAAGGTTTTGATTAAAACTCCCTTTTCGATCTTCTAGTTTTATCAGATGACAAACTGATTTTAAAAACCAAAATTGACGATTCTATAGTTAACAAATTCATTTATAAACTAGTAGGATAAAAACTCAATCAAAGTATCACTGAGTTTAAATTAAAAAATGAGTACGGAAAACTTTTAAGTAAAGATTCAACTCATCTTAGCAATTAAGCTTACGTTCTGTACTATGAACCTTGCGGTAATGGAGGAGCTAAAAAAAATGCTAAGAAAAACAAACATTAAGAAAATCAAGAATCAGCTTAAAATCAAATTGATTCAGCAGCCAAACCTTAAACTTAAAAAATCATTCCCAAGACCAGAACTGAACAAACAACGTAACCAGCTAAAATTTCCACTAAATTTATTGAAAGCATGTTTAAATTTGACGGTCTATACTCAAAAGATGATATCTACGCTGTTAAAGAGACATTACTCAAGTAAACGGAACAATTTGTTACTAAGAAAACAGATGCTACTGAAAAAATGATAAATGACGGATTCTAAGTAGAAATCGATTTCAATCAAGACATTGCTAACGGAAGAGCAAATCTAGCAGTTCCTGCTCTTTATAAAGACTCAAATCAAAACCAAGTTAATTTGCACAGATTGTAAGCCAAATTACCAGGATTGAGACTAATTAGAGAGGATGATGATCAATCATTTTTGTCAAATCAATGCGCTGATGTCTCATTGTTCCAATGCTATGTTCTCTTGTCACAATTGTTCAGAGAATTACCAAGCAACATGTTCACTGAAATTATTCAAAACATCCAAAAACCTAGTCTATTTTTGTTTGATATCCTTCAAAACCCTGCAGCTTATAAGCAACAAGGAGAATACTCATCACCAGTCACCATTTCGATTAACATAAACAATAGAAACTCAATCCAAATTCTTTCAGATTCTCTTGACATTGATGCCCTGGCCACAGTCATTCCCCTACCCCAAAAAATAAGAGGCATTGGTTTTATTTTCAAACACGACCATCACATTAGACATTGGGAATTCGTCGTAAATGACTGGATCACCCATGCTCTAGTGATTAACCCTGCTGTTTATTGCTAGAAAATTCCTGGAACCAACGTTCCCAGTTTATTTGAATCAACTCATCTCTTACAAAACGTTAGCGGAATCGAGAGTGTTTTCAATTTTGATGAAGGATCTTTCACAAACAGTATTCTCAACAAGTTCATTGTGGACCCAAATATTTAATTAGATCCTCTTACAGGAGCTTGCCTTGATAATAATCATGCTCAAGCTAAATTTTTCAATGACATGGCTAAGAAATTACCTCCTTACCAAATTAAGAGACTTATCTCTCACTCAGCAGTCACATGCTTGCAGTGTGCTAAAAGTTTTATGGTTGATAATCAAGCTGTGAAGCACAGTATGACAAATCAAAGTGCTAAGCGATTAAGAAGTAAACAGTTCACAGAGATGAACAACAATTTGATTGATCAATTAATTGGTGACGATGACGACAGTTCCAACGTTGACAAAGTTATCGAAAAATGGGTTTAAAACAAGGAGTTTTTATCCAATAAAATACAAACAGATCCAATTTTTTAACAAGAGTTATTCAACTTAATAGAAAAACTCAACCCGGACCCAGCTTCTCCCCTCAATGCTTAAATCCTCCAGCAACATTTCATTAAGCAAATCCCAAGAAGCATCAAAGACATCAAGTCAACCAATATGTTCAAAGAATCTTTTGTCAAAGATATCAAGGATAAATAAGTCAGCTATGCTGAATAAAGAAAACTTCAACTAGCTAAGGAAAAACCTCAAAGAGTTAATAAGAAGAAAAACGACATCAAGTTACCTCCAGTAGGTGATCTAAAAACACCCAAACCACCAAGAGTCCCTTCTGAATTATCTGAACAAAGCTCCAAATTACATCAATCAAAGCTAATCACATTCAACAGCAATGCGAATGTCACTTAACCTTTTGATCTTTATTTGTGTCAATTCACCGACGATTTCCAGTTGACTAAAAATGGTTGGCATAATTTGAAATCCATCGGTAAAGAAGCTGCTAACAGAATGCTCGGAGTAGTGAAAAGAGAATTAACCGTTCACAATACAGGAACTGCTATTGAGTTTTGCACTATATAACACAGAACAGGTCAAGCCAACTCTAACGTTATTCTGTTCTATAGAATGAAAGCCGGATGGAGTTCTGTTGAAGCTGACAGACTTGTTCAATTAAAAGATTTACTTCTTTTAGCCGTGGGGGTTAAAGAAGACAAGAAAATCCATAGGATTCACATTAACTCTGATTGTTTAAAACAAACCAACTTTTCAATGGTGGCTGTAGGTCTTAAAGAAACGATGATTGAATTAGCCAGACAATATAAAGTCACATTCAACCTTTTGAGAGTATCTTATTCCAGAAGATAAGCTGATATTTTTTCAACAGACTCAAAAGAAGTCCAAATCAAAGAAGTTGTTTAACAAGAAAAGCCAGTAGCAAATGATGATAAACTTAAAGATCAATTTTAAAAAATCAATATTTAATAATAAATTAAGAAAACTCAAGAAACTTTCATCAAAGGATTAACAGAAAACCCTCGTCACTTCCCAGGTTTAAGTGACCTAGATGAAAAAATAAAATTGAAGGAGAATAAGAAGAAAAACAATGATAAATCTAAACCTCAGAAAAAAACTGAAGCTCCAATAGCCACTGAAGTTAAGAAATAGATTGTAGTGACCCCTCAATTAGATGAGTATGAAGAATTCGAATCCAAGCTGTTCAAGAAAGCTTTAAGGAAAATGAGAGATCAATTCTAAATTGAACAAAACAAATTGGTTTTGAAAAAACAGCACAAAGAAGGAGAAGATGAAGCCACTGTTAAATTGAAGACCCTCAACACACTCCTCTCTCACTATAAAGCTTTAGGCAATTAAAGAGATAAGCTCTCAGTTATGTTGAAGGACGATATAGAATCTCTAGACGTTATTTTGCAATTGTTCTTATTCCAAACTCCTTAAGATAGATTTGAAGCTGTGATTCACATGATGAGAGCTCATTTATCCATGTTTTTAGGTAGAGCTTTAAATATTCGATCATAAAAACAATTTTCCAGAATGTGGTTAACCGCCAATCTCTTAAATTACTTAGAAAACCCTAATTTTTCTGATATTATTAGAGATTGCGTCGGCTAAATCCTTCTGAAACAAAGCGATCCAGGAGAACATGCTGACAGAAATTATTAGATGATCGTGAAAAACGACTGCAACAATTTTTCTCTCGGTAAAATTGAACCTTTGAAGGATGTACTCTAAACTCTCCACAAAGACACCGTGTATGAGTAATCCTCACCATTGGACAAAATCTAATTGAAAGAAGATTTCGTAGATCACATCAGTAGAGTGAAATACATTGACAAGCTAGGACTACCTTCAGCTTCTGAAACTCAATCACAAGCCAACGTGAGACGAGAAAAATTGATATTCAGCAAGAAAAATGAAAACAGACCTAGAAAATAAAATTTAAAAAATTTGTTTGAAGAATCAGAAAAATAACAACCTTCTACCCCTAAGCCTAAACCAACTGATGGTAAAGGAAAAAATGGCCAAACTGATGGGAAGAAATCCGAATAAAAAAAATCAGAGGAAAAGAAATCTGAGGATTCAAAATCAGATAAGAAAACCCCAAGTAAAAAATCGGAAAAACCTTCAGATAAAAAAACTGAGGAAAAGAAATTAGATAAATCCGCAGATGACAAAGACTCGAAGAAGTAACCTTCATCCGAAAAGAGACTACCCAAACCTCCATCCAAGAAAAATAGTTCTAAATCAGTTTACAGTCTTTCACAATCAGGAACAGGAGAATCCGATAATTATGATGAAGATGATGAAGATGTTTCTCAAACTTCATTAAGCTCTTTAATTTCATCTGAATTCCCTTAAGAGTGGGTCGATGAATTAAAATTAGAAACTGATGAGAATAAAAAACGTTTGTTTAAACATTTGATAACTTTGTAAGTAAACCCCAAGGCCGTTAAAATTTTGTTATCTGACAAAAATTTTGTTCAAGCTAATTCAGTGAAATTGCTAACAGTGGACAATTTAAAAGATTTACCAGTTAAATAACTCGTCAGACTTTTCGGAATCATCACCAATCAATCTAAATTAGACTGCAAAATATTGGATAAATTGTTTTTCATAGATTAAGAAGTGTTTGTTGACTACGATTTTATACAAGCCACTCTTAAATCAAACAAAAACCAAAAAAATGCAGTTGATAAACTCAGATTCATGTACGGAATTAGCAAATCTTTACTCTAAAACAAAAAAAGAGCTTTAGCAAAAGTCTAGGTCTAAGTGAATCAAACAGGTATTAACGATCCCGATGTTGCTCTTCATTCATCAAATGCTGAACACAGAAGATAATTAGTCGCTTAGGTTTAAGAAATTTTAAGAACAGTTAGACCTAATAATATAGTAATGATAGGTCCTGATATGCTTAGAGAAAGTCCTCAAACTCTAGTACCGGACGCCACTCAAAGAAATCAAACCAATTTCACTATCACTAATGCACAATCATCAGCTCTAGATTTCATGGCCAAAGCAAGAGCGGCTTCTGATCACTATTAATTTGTCTATAAACTAGAAAATTACAGAATCTAACCAGGAGTTACTTACTTCGTGGCTTTCAATGCAATCTACTATGTCAATTAAGACATATTCACTCTAGTCAAACCTGGAGATGTTGTTTTATCAGCAGGTCACATCTATGACTCCAAATAATCATTAGGGTCTTTAGGACTTCAAGTCAGATCTGATCTTATGAAAATGACCGAGTACACTATGAGAATACAAACTGTCAACACCCAAGATTAATACTACCACTCCAATGATACCATTATGAATTATGACGTTATCAATCTCGATTAAAGAAGATATATGCAATGTATGACCCGAACTGAGCACAATCAAATAACCAGTTTCGGTTTGACCCAACACGTTGTGTTTTCAAAAGAGAAAAACTGTCATATAAAAGACCACATCAAAATAGCAGCAAATAGGTCCAAGAACACAGTTGACATCAGATCCATTCCTTCACCAACAATTCATTACGATTTGGGTTCTCAAACACCAGCCGTCGTCACTCAAGTTGTCGGATTAGATTATGACATAGAACCTACATTGTTCAGACTTTATGTGGAAAAAAGACAAGCAGCCAGACCAGCAAACACAGTCGCCTTCAATATAAACGAAGGTGCTAGAATGCAAGACTTTGCTATTTATCCAAAAACACCCAGACTAGGAGTTGTTTGTGATTACCCTGAGAACATTCTTTCAATGACTTTAACTCAAGAGTAGAAATTAAATCATTTCAGCACTCGAGTTTTAATCTCAGACAGACTTAATGAGAGAAAAGCTACGATAATCAACATGATAATTAGACAGTCTTAAACTCTTGATGACATAGACCCTAGAAGAAGAGAGTAAATCACCACCTTAATAGGTAAAATAAGAGATTCACTGCTTAACTCCATGTCAATATTAACAGGAAATCTTTTCACTCAATTCTGGGCTAAATTTAGTTTCAAAATGACATAAGTGTTAAACTATAGCCACCCCAGAACCCTCAGCTAATTGAAAAAAGCTAACGCTTTACTCATGAGATTAATCGTTGACCAAAACTGGAATGTCAATTTAAGAGATGTAGACTTAGCCCACGACGCTTTCTGTAAATCATCAAAAGACCACTCGTATGTTTTCAACGGTGAACAATCTTTCTTCGTGTCTGTTAATGAAGTTGATATGACTAATATCTAAAGTGTCCAAGCTCCGTGGTGGTTAAATAAGTTATCCAACCACCAAAATTTCAGTACTTAAAAACCTTTCGTTGCTACCAGATTCAAAGCCTTGACTTAAATGAGCATTTATAACACCACTTTCACCATGAGAGATTTAGTAAGGAAAATGGACAACAGCCCGATAGATTTAAATCACACAGAACCTTCTCAATCCGTTAGTTTAGACGATGACACTGAATCAGAGTCTCAACTCAGCAAGTTCGATATAGATGCTTTATCTAAGAAGAAATCAAGATCTAAATCTCCATAACCTTATGACTAATTAAATCCGATTTAACAAGCTCAGATTAACAGATGTTTTTTGATAGGTAGAACTTTTAAACCTTTGATAAAGAATTAAAGATCAGATAGTAATCAAACTCAATCCACATAACCATCTTCCACGGAAGCTGGCGTTCTTTTCATCAATATGGCTTAACAATAAATCAAAGACAAATGTTTTAATTTAGCTTCATAACTAAGAACGATAAGGATGTTACAAAACTAAATGTTAAACATCAAAACAGCAAAAACTATTGAAGAAGCACAATAAAGAATCGATTCAACCGAACAAGTGAAAGGTTTGAAAGATTACTATAATTACTGGTTCGGTAAAACCGAAGAAGCTGATTACGAGTCAAAATGGATAAACAGAATCACCACCTATTCCAAGTCCTGGTTCGAGAGTAAACCTGAGGAAGAAGAACCAACATTGTTGGACGAAGCCGACAAGTACGTGTTGGCTAACCAATATCACTCTTTAGGAGGTAGTTTGGCTGAGCATTTGCCTCAAAATTACACCATTTTGTATTTGATTAACAAATCATGGGAAATAACTAAAGTTATATTCAATTTAATAATGAGAATGTTCAGATTTGTAGTCAATTGTGGCCAAGCAACAGTCAATTTCTTCGCAAGTTCATGGTAATCCACCATTAATTTCATCAGCAATTCTAGAAATGAACTAAAACTCACCAAAAGAAGTTTAGAAAAACCAGTTATTGAAGATATAGTTTCATGGGGTTCTGACAATGAAGAAACTGTGGAGTAATCTAAAAAAACTTTCCTCACCATTATAGATCTAACATGGGCCACCAATAAAGAAAGAGATTTCTATTTTAAAAATCTCGACTTGGAAGAATCTACTAAATTGTTGAAACAGTTCGAAGATATCCAGTATTTACTCATGCGCAACAAAATTCAACTCAACGAAACTCCCGTCGCGTCTAAAGAGGAAAAAATCGAGAGACATATCAAAGCCATTAAACTGACCTATTTACTCAAATATTCTCAAGCTTTAACGGTGAGTTAATTAAGGGATTTCATCGCCGAACTTCACAAGAAAAAAATGCATGAAGAATTAAAAGAATTCCAGAGAGCAATGTCTGCTCACAGAGAAGGTGTTAAAGGACCTAAAAATGAAAGATAGAATATCTATTCTGAAATGATTCAATTATTTAGACAATCTAGAAACGATAGTGAAACTTACCAGAACCTGACAGATCTTTTGTAATACAGATTAATCCAAATTCAGAGATAAGAGCTTCAAGTTTAAAAAATTGAATCACCAATCTAACCTAATACAAGTCAAATCAGTATCGACAATGTTGATTGTGTGGTCACTAACGAAGTTGAGCAAGCTATACAAACAATATTAAACTGGAACGTGACTTCAATTTTTGTTGACAACGAAGCTGAAACTAAAACAGGCAAATTCAACTGTCTCACTATAAAACCCTTGAATTTAGACAAAGCTCTTGTTTACTATGGGTCTGATGTTGAATCTAATTTAGGCAAAGTTTTAAAAGTCCTGAGCAGTGTGATCACCAAATCTTATTGCTGGGATGATTCTATGGAATTTATGTATCCCAATATCGAGAACCTTCAAAATAATTATTATTCATGGGCCAGCATAGAAACACCTTAAAAACACTCTTTAGAAGACGCTTGCAAACATTTCTCTATCGACATCCAAAAGTTAAAAAACGTGAATTATAATGATTATTCTAAAGACAATTTGGACTATTCTTTGATTAAATACGCCCTTTATGACGTTTTAACTCTCGAGAAAATATTATAGAAGAAACATCCTTTAGGATTTTTCTCAAGCATGGTTCAAGTAGGCAGCTACCTTTATAGAATGACTTAATAAGAATTCAAAAAATTCTACCCTAATTAAGACGTTATTCCGTTCATTAAGGAAGGTCAATGTGTGAAACATTAAAGCATGTCTTATGAACAACTTTAAATGTTAATCAGAAGCCAAACTGATTAAGACCTCATCATTGATACAGGATCGTCTGTTGACCCTTTTTCTTATTAAATCCAAGGAAGTTCGTGTGTTTACTAAGCTCTATTCCACAGTGTGTTATCTTAATTATTCACAAACTCAAACACTTTAAAAGACAGGATTTATGAATTAATCATGAGAAAAGATGTAAAGAGTCTTCATCAACTGATCAAATAAGAAACTGGCATCAACATGAATTAAATTGATGAATTATCATAATAAGACGGAGTAGCAATAAGCAGGATAGCCAATGTTGTAGTTAATGCCTCGATACATCACAACAGCAGATTAAAAATTTATACTACTGAAACAAGTACCGGTCATGTACTCATAGGACAAAGTGTCAGCAAAGATTAATCACTGCAAATCGTGGTTGATCACGGTCATGCCTACTCCATAATGTCTCATGACTATCTCAGACTTATTTCCATGACCAGGTCTTGCGAAACTCCTAAAAATTGCAAACATAGATGTTATGACCCCTCTTCCAAGATGTATAGTCACAAAGCCAATCAGATAACCAGATTTATGACAGAAATTTCAGATTAGTTCTTAGGAGCTGAGAACGTTTATATACCTGAATTAAATTTAACTATACGAAACGCTTAAAACAGTGATTAATCTAAAAAAGTAGCCACTAATCAACAAAACACCAATTTTATAAACCTAATGCTACAAAACAGATATTCCAGCATCCATTATTAAAGCAAACCAGTTATATCTCGAGAAATTTAAAATAATCTAACCAGAATGACGGTTTCATCTGCATGTGTTCAACCTGGCATTAAACTTGAAACAAGCAAAGATTTTGAAGTTACAAAACTTAATAAACAAAAAATGAGGGATGATGCTAATCATGAAACTAAAAACGGCGTTGTTTAAATAGGACCCGCTTTTGATAAATTGTTGTATCACACATCTTGCGGTTGTTCGTTAGACCAAGTCACCGCTGCCTATTACAGATGCAGTAACCCTCCTCGTCAAGTGAACAATCGTTATACCAAGTTATTCCAAAAATTAGCTTATGAAACGACTTAGCAACTACAAGTTCAGAATCCTCAAATAGCTAAAGAGCTACCTGACGAAGCTTTGATCACTATCGTAGATGAAGGGGTTTAAAATTTAACTCAACTGAGTGCCGCTCAGAAAAAACTAAGGCTTTAAAAATTATCTTAATTGTATTGGATGAACCCACGCCACAAGATCACATTCAATTAATTAGAGCTTTTTTGCAAAAAAGAAATCTTACACTCGTAAACAATGTTAGGAAGAGCAATATCAGCCAGACAAGAACAGTTGAGAGACATCTCACAAAGTGCCAACTATTACGTTTAAAAATATCTTTACTTACTACCAACTTTTGTCAAGAAGCAATCGAACACAGAACTGCAACAAACCATAAAAAACAATGCAGGGTCAGGAGCTTATTACTTTGAAGGAGACTTTTCCAGTTACGACAGCACCTAATAACAATGGTGTGCTGAAATTGAAAATAAAATTGTAGAGATGCTAACACCCTCCCTCATCATTAAAAAATTATGGAAAGCAATAGCCTGCCAACCTATGAACATTCAAGCATCTGCGTTTAGGCTGTATTTAGCTTACGCTCGAGCCACAGGTGAAAAAAGCACTTCCTGGGGTAACACATTCATAACTCACCTTTTTATACAAATGGCTATGGCTAGAGCTTTATCAAACCTCACTAAATATGATTTTAACCACTGGATGCAAGTAGCAGCCACTCAATTCGACTTAACACCAATTTTTAATAAGCACGTTTAAGTCTTAGTTGAGGGAGATGATAACAAATTTAATATTGACGCTTTAGTTCAAGAGTCCTTCTAATTCACAGCTTCCCAGTTAGGATTTTCCCTTAAAATGGAGATTACAAAACACGAGGGAGCCAGCTTCTGTAAGTTTTAATTATCCCATTCTTAAACCCATAATGAAATTCAAGTGGAAAAACCTTTCTCTTAATCTTTTTTGAAATTAGGGTGGACCACAAAAACCAACACCCAAATAGGGTCAGTGAGAGAAGCAGTAATCTTACAAAGCAAACTAATGTGTCTTTTGTATTAATACCCCAAAATGGACTCTGTTTTAAAATTCGCCAACTCCATTTTGAAATGCTTCCCAACGAATCGATAATACGTTGATTTCAACAACACCAGTGTGAAAATGTTAACCAACCTATTCCATCAAGAATTATTGTAAAAGCAGTTAAGTTTGACTGAGACAGGGTAAGTTGACGCGAAACTATTCACAACAGCTTCTTCTTAATTAACTGAAGAATAAAGAAAATGCAATGAAGAACTCCTCAACCTTTCGAATGAGATAGAAGACAAATTAAAGGAATGTTCGAATGATCTCGAAAAACAATAAATCAGATTCTTAGTTTTAGAACCGGAACATTACCCCGCATTAACCTAAGCTTATTAACTTAAAGAGAAGAAACCAAGTCTTAGAAAAGACTGGGCTAATCATAATAGAACTTTATAAGCTTACCCCATAGGTATGAAGAATAACGAAACCTACCAACGAAGCGAATAACGATAAACTGAAGAAACCCCCTCCACATCCAATGACTATTTATACTTATTATATTAAAATAAAATTAAATCTCAAATGTCCGTAGAAGAAATGAAGAAAGCCGTCAGAGCTTTCACAGCACTCCCTGACTAATAAGGGTTAACCAGCGGTTTCTTAGCCAGTACTGAGCTTTACAATAAAGCAACGAATGGCAAAGTTTGCAACATCCCTGTTATTGTTTGGATAACTAAATCAGAGAAAGATTACCTAGAATCCCAACTAGGAGAATTAGCCAAACTGGGAATTGTAGTCGCTGTTGATAAAGACGTCTACAAAGATCTAGCCAAAGCCAATAGAAATAAGGCCAGAGAAGATCTAAAACCTTTCAATGCACATAACCAAAAACTGGGTGTGAATTATTCTGTAGCTAATAGAAGATACGAAACCGACTACTCATCCAAAAATTTCACTTCTAGCGGTTATCCTCCTTTACTGGATCAGGCTGCTGCCAAGTTTAAAGACTCGACAGAGTTTGCGGGCTACTCAGATCATCTATTGAAAGTGAAGCTAAACTTCACCATAAATAATGAGGATAGAGATAAAGCTGTTAAAACCCAAACTAAACGAGCTTACGCAATCCCTGACACAGTAGGTGAATATCAAAGAAAGATTCAAGGTTTGAAAGAAGAAATACAAAGAAATCAATAGATGATTAGACAACAGAATCAGTCAATGGAATAAATGGATGATGAAATAGCAGCCTATTAAGGTTAAGTCAATTTGAGACCTGACCTTCTCCAGTTCTACCCGCATAAATTAAGATAAAACTTAGCTTTAATTCTTAATTAAATCACATCCAACACTGAAAGATAATATGTCTAAGGTTTATTAGACCCATTCCATCCAGATGTGAACGGAGTAAGAATTCCAAGAAGAATCCCTAAAGAGTTGGTAGCTTATAATGAGTTCAAAAACATAGACTCAGGCTCTTCCAATTAATTAGCTTTTTTCAATATGATGATCTCAAACGGAAACGACTTTTTAGTCATGACTGACCAGGGCAACGTTTAAAGTTTCTTGAACAACGTTCCTGCTCAAGGAAACCCTAGTGTTGTTTTTAATAGAGTGGAAATTTTCCAACCAATTATCATTCCTTTAGCGACTCAAAACGTAGCAGCTTTCAGATAATTGATCCACACAACCGCACCCTCTGTGAATCAATATTACACTAAAGCTTGCCCAGTCGCGGCTAGTTTAAGAGTGATGAAAACTTCAATAGCGCAAGTCGAATCAGGAACTTTGGACATCATCTACGGTCAAGATGGTATACCGTGTGATGAAACAGCGGCTTTCAGCAGAAACTTGGCCAAGCCCTAAGCAGACAGACAAAGACATTTCTTAGCTCAAACAGATAATTAAACTCTGAGAGGAAGAACAGGATTTGTTACCCAAGTTAACCTCAGACCTCACAGTGATTATTGCTTCGACCTAATGGATGCGAGCGGTTAACAATACAACCCATCATTTTTTGAAATATTAGGTTATCAAGACGTTGTTTGGTTTTACTGCGACATTGCAGGAGTTTTCACCTTGGTTCCGTCATCTTAATTAGGCAACACCAATTAAGGTACTACTAACGTGAGAGGAATTGTTATCAACAGTTTTTAGTAAGATCACACAGTCGTAGTTGCCATATAAAACATGGCGGCAAATATGTCAGTGTCGTATGAAACAATAAAACACTTCGAGGGAATAGCCAATTAGCAATCTTTAGGTTTCGCCTCTTACAAAACAGTCGAAGCTTCCTAACACCAATCACCTCTAGATTACTAAAACAATCTTCAGGTTAATTTGATCTTCGGAGGTTATTAACAAAGAAGAGAAGAACTACTTGCAGCACTTCTAAACGAAGACCCCATCAGAGGAGTTTGGTCGGAAACTCTGTTTCCTAAAATTAAAGATTTGATCAGATATGGTGCGGACAAGCTCTCCAATAACAAAGCTGTTGACGATGCCGTTTAAGCGGCAGCAGATACTGCTTTGATGACCTTGTCGGTTATGTATCCTCAACTCTCTCCTTATATGGCCACAATAAGCTCAGCAATGATGCCCAGAGCCAAAAACTACTTGCATTAACAAATTGACAACGTGAAAAAATGGGCAGCTAGAGGATTAAAATACAACCCTGAACAACGAAACCAATATCTAGCCAATGACAGAAAAATCAATTTCAAAGTTTTAAACTCCAGCAGTTAAAAATTCCACAACAGTTTCGCGGATCAAGAAGAAGATTTTGAGGTCTACCAACCCATTGACAGATTTTCAGAAATAGAAGATCACATCGAGGAAATACCCCAAACTCCAGCCATCTACAATAGACGCACAACAACCTCCAATTCTCAAACACCTTAAGAAGAAGTTCCACAACAAGAACAAACAGAAAACGCCTGACTAACGGCCCGTCTCACCGGGCCTTATAAATAGTGAGATTACAGCCGTCGGTCCGTTAACCAGACAAGTTCAGTCTCAATCTCACAAATTGAAGACTACAATCTCTAACATAAAAATGTTAGCAGACCCTGAGGATGACAGGTAAAACACAATCCGGGGAGAGGGCAAAATCTCCTACTCAACGTAAAAG
>Ga0007751_10041880_pt1 | contig 14103 bp, 1 predicted proteins | sample LauGreSBDMM110SN_FD_61640 | JGI IMG/M metagenome (GOLD analysis project Ga0007751, IMG submission 61640) | Metatranscriptome of freshwater lake microbial communities from Lake Michigan, USA - Su13.BD.MM110.SN (Metagenome Metatranscriptome) | ecosystem: Environmental > Aquatic > Freshwater > Lake...
ATTTATATAAATTACATATTACAAGAATACTAAATAATTACAATCATTCTATATACAAAAATTTAACAGATATTCTTTTCTATTATCATCATAGTATTAGGAGTAAGCTAATACTAATGATGATAATAATAAAATGAATATATAATATATTACAAAGATTTACAATATTAATTTAATCTGTATTACAAAGAAGGGCAGCAGCACGTAATGTCCAGAAGGCTGGATTCTTCTCTGCGGTACATTTTAGTGTAACGAGGAAGATGTAGAAACGATCAGTACGGGTACGGTATTTATAGCAAGGGCAATCATAAGGACCTTGAGCACCGTATGAATCTTTACGTGATTTCATTTCATCAGGCTTTAGATAAGCAGTAACGAGAAGAACTGGTAGTGGTACATATAGTACCTTAGGTTCAGATTCTACAATCATTTGTTGATCTTTTGACCATGCAGCACCTTCAAGGAAGAGGCCGTGGATGTAGCAACCTTCAGCAGGATTAGATTTTACGCTATCAACTTTTTCATAATGAGTAACTTCTGTATGATAAGTAATATCATCAAGAGCCCATTTAACTGCGTCTTTTTGATGCTTACGACATACTTCTTGTTTCATTGCTGTAAGCATACCTTGAGGATTGAAGAAACCTGTTAGCCAGTATGTATAAGGACGACCTCCTAATAACCATGATCTGTCTTGATCATCTCTCATTAACAATGATGAAAACCAAAGACCTAATGTTGATAGAATCCATGAGAATTCATCACCAGCAACAGTGAAAATCCATGTTCTTGGGACTTTAGCATCAAACATAGCATCTAAACATTGTTGTAAAGTCTCAGTCATCACGACCTCACCATTAATGGCAAGCTTCAATTGTTGTAACATAAACGATACTTTCGACAATACATTTTGCAATCGTTGAATCTCTTGATATAAGAAGATATTCAGAGGGATTGTGAGACCACCTAGTTTATTAATCTTAACTTTATACTCTTCTTCAACATATTGTTCAGGCATACGGCCAAGTAAATCACCGGCCTTTTCAAGAACAACATCCTCTCTACTCATTCCTTCACCACCACCTCCTCCACCTTTTGGTTGAGTTTCACCTAATGTATTAAATAATGCTGTTACTTCTTTCACACGGAAAGTCAAATCGGCATTAGGATGTAATCCGAATATTTCTGGGGTATCTATTTCAGGGAATGCCTTAATATATGTATGATATTGACCGATGTTATCATAATTATCAACTTTGTATACAAAGTTATCAGGTATCTTGAAGATAGGAACTTTAGGATTGAATGCAAAGCCCTCTTGGCAAGTGGTTGCATTTAACCATACTTGGGTATATGTCTTGAACATTCTACGATCTAAACTATCAGTGATTTTGCCACCATATTGAGCCTCACAAACCATATATTGAAAAGTTGGCCATGAAATTGCACCGTTATATAAATGCTTCTCTAAGAATAGAATACAAGCTGTTAGATCACCGTTGTTGTATTCATATGGAATACACCAACCGATGGAGCCAAATTTACGTCTCTCTTGAACAACTGAATGCATGAAGCATAGAGCGAATAGTAATTGACGCCATTGAGCAGCTCCTTGATCGACACGCTCTAGACGATCTTGATCAACAATGATGGTGTAAGATTTCAAGATACCAGCTTTCAAACCAGCAGGAGGCTCATTGGTAACCTTTGTTGACATTTGTAGTAAACCTAGAGGGAAGGTTCTTTCAGGAAGGGCTGTAATGAATAGACGGAAGTTAGGATCCATACGAGTAGCAGGATCGGTACTCTCTCGGAGTTTTTCAAGGAACTCTTCCATGGTTGCCATCAGCTCTAGACCTAGCTCACAATTTTGAAGAAGTACCCATGTACCATTTAAGGCACCAACTTGCATAGCCTTGATGGCGACAGGCTCTTGACCTTCACCCATGGAAATAACTGCTGGACTTGGAAGCTTTCTCTTTCTTGCTAAACCTTCTATTGATTCCGTAGGATCAGCACCAATAGATAATAAGAAGATGACTGGTGTAACAGCAACCATACCGTCAAAGATAGATTCCATTGTATCAGTAACAGGCTCTACATATGTAGGACCCATAGCTTCAATATTTCTAATAAACCATTTACACATTAGTAAGCATCTATCTACACGTAATGATCTAACTAATAGTAACTTGTAGAATGGACCAATGATAGGAACTTCTCCTATTCTCGTTTCATAATCTGGTATGTTCATTGATTCAGGTTCATTATCTTCATACCAACGACGCCACATTGCTTCATTCGATTGCATTTCAGTTGGTAAATTAGCAAAGAATTTTTGTGATTGTGATAACTCAATGACATTCAGCCATGATTCATTGGACATCCAAGGGAAAGGTTTTCTTCTAACACTATCAATATCTAAAGCAGCACCACCTCTTAAGAATAAAGTAAGATCACTTGACTTCAAATGACCAGCTGTGATCAGAATCTTAATTGTCACCAATAATACGAATGTAAGTTTATCTGCCTCATACAGACCTCGATTAATGTAACGGTATGTAATGTAGGTCATTGTCTCAATGATATTTGCTACACGTTTACTAGCTAAGGATGCCTTCTCGGCTTTGTCCATAGACTCCATGAACAGACCTAAGAATTGTGTAAGTGATGTTTGATACATACAGTTAACACCACTCATTTCGACAATAGAGAAGTATAGGACTGAACCACGGGTAGCTACTGGACGGAACTGTTCACGCTTTTCAGCGATCGAGATCTTAGTATCTGCAGCTGCACTCAATTTTTGGTTGACTTCAGCAGCCTTTGCTTTTGTATTAGCAAGGACACCAATGAGTTCTTCATCTTCTAAGAGGTTACCAGTATTTGATGTTAAACGTTCAAGTAATGAAGCATCCAATGCCATCAATGACTTAGTATTAAGATTGACTTCTTCAAGTACACCATTTAATTGATCTTCTAATGCTTTTTGTTCCTTACCAATAACTTTACCTAATAATTGCTCTTCAAGACCCTTTTGTGTTACAGTGAAATCGACAACATTCGTTTTAGCTTGTAACTCAGGTGAGAAGTTAGGATTAGGTAATCTAGTAATGAAATACATCATGAATTTCTCATCATAATCCATTAACTTATCAGAAACATTAACAAATTTACGTTTACCCTTGGAAATCAATTGTTTTTCTAAGACAGGATCTAACATAGGATCTATCTCTTCTTCAACACCTGTGATGATTAATGCCAATCCATCAGCCATGCACATTTCGAGTTTATCTTTTAGTTTAGGATCTATTAATGTTGTTCCACCCCAAATAGGAACATTGGTAGCTTCTCTTTTTCTAATCCAGTTCAATGCCTGTCCTTGAGGATCAACCATAAGTGGGAAACGACTCGATCTAGTAACCAAGATACCGTTTTGAATAGATAAAGGATCTGCTGGTAAACCTTGCATATTCCAATCACCAATAGTACCAATATCAACCATAAATGAGATGATATCAATACCAGCTGTAATAGGGACACCTCTAGTTAGACAATCATTAACACATTTATCTTCAATTAAATATCTTCTAAAGTCTTGATTGAATGGACCACAATAAGATACGAATGCACATGCTGCAGCACAATCACCAACAAGACGACGTTTGAGATCATTGAAATTATTACGATCCTCAGTCCAACGAACACGTTCGCCAGCAAGACCACCAATCAATTGGGAAGCCATTGTCATCTTACGTTGAAGGGCCATTGCACCATCTTCGATACGACGCTTTTCGCCCATTTGAGCATCAAACATAGCTTGGAGTTCATCAAGACGAGATTGACATGCAGCTAATCTTTGCTCAGCTGCAGCTAACGCTTTGTTGGCAGCATCTAAGTTAGCCTCTGCAATACTGAGAGCTTCTAACTTTGGTTTTACAATTTTAGATGCTTCGTGATAGAACTTCATAGCTCTGACCCAAGTACACAAACCTTCAGCAGCTTTGGAAGCATTCTTGGCAACAGCTGATGTGAAGATGCCTTCAAGATCAACATATGCACTTAGAAGCTCGATAGTTTCTTCATTAATCAAATCTTTACCATTGGCACCAAAGTCAATGACTTGATTTAAGAAATCAGATTTGTTCATCAGAGCGACACCATGAGGTCTGAAGGAAGGTTCAAAGAACTTAACATCTTGTTTAGCAATAACATGAACAGCTGCCTTAACTGGATTCAATGGTAATTTAAATAATACCAAGATACCATCAAATACAAGCTGAATGATCATGGCAGGGTTGGCGAATTTCTTTACCTCACCAATATCAGCAGGTTTAATTGATTTAATAGCCGTTTCAGCCTCATCAACGAATGGTTGGGCTTTAGCTAAATCAGCCATACAAGCTGACTTTTCATTACCAATTCTTAGAGCATCTGCAACACATTTACTCTTAATGGTACCTACCTTATCAGCTTCACGTTTAGCTTCGGCTGAACTAATCTCTAACGATGCAAGCATTTTATTTGTTTCAACAGTAGCGATTTCAAGCTTGACTTGTTCTTCTGCTAATACCTTCTTCATATCATCAACATCTTGAGCACCTTGAATTAGTTTCTCTAAACCAAGATTGACTCGTCCTTCTTTAACCTTCAACTCAGCAAGTTTTACTGCATATAGACCCATAAAATTTTGAATGAAAGATAGGTAAGATTTTGGAGTTTGGAAAACCTTTCTTCTCATCTTTACGAAGTATTCATCACATACTTCTGTAACCATAGAATGGACCATACCCATATGGGTCATTAATCCTTCCTTAACCTCAGGTGTACATTCAACATTGAAATTTTGAATGAAAGCCTTAGATAAAGCTACTAAGGCATCAGCAGGCCAAGGTAAGAACCAATCGATGGTAGGACATGAGATAAGACCAGGGAATTTTCTTGCTCGAACTGGGAACTTAGGGTTCATAGGAGACATGCATATCATTAAATGTAAGTTGTCACGAACCTTGTCGATGAAGAATTGCTTCAAATTATCCTGTGTGTCTTCCATACCGTGTCTTTCTTTAATAAAAGTATTTCTTAGATCAGATGTGATTGCCATAATTTCATCCTTAGCAAATAGACCAGGAAGATCACCGGTCAATAAGATCGAGTTCAAATATTCTAAGAAAACTTCATCCTTGATCTCAGATTCAGTGAATAAGAAGGTTGTTGGTTTACGTTGATGACCAGATGATTTGTATAGTGTTTTCATATCTTCTAAGAATGCATTTCTGTTGTATTGCTTAGTAAGAGTGATTTGGAAGTTCATACATCTTGATATGTATGATGAAAGTCTGGTAAGAGATTGCTTACCGGATCCACCAACACCAACTAATAAACCAGAACCTCTTGGCATTTCCATCAAACGATTAATACGAAGGAGATGTTCAAGGGCGTCATTGAATAGGACAAGTTCCATTTTCTTAGCTGGAAACTCAGTATTATATTTTTCTAAGAAGGTTTGAGCATATGGTCGGACATCTGTTAAATCTCCACCAGGTTCATACATTTTAGGTGCTTCATTAACAAGGACACCTTCCTCATCAAATTCATCAGGACGTAAGAAATTGACCATATAAAATGATGGTTTGCACATCTCAGCTAATTCAGGTCCAAAAGTTTCTAATAATTGAGCCTCCATATAGGATGCATATACTGCCTTATCTTTCAAGTTAGTTAGTTTATCACTAAATACTCTTTGACACTCATGCTTCCAAATACGTAAGAGTGTTGGACCACCACCAATAAATTCGGTCATTTTTTGTTCACATCTAAATCCACCTGTTCTAATAGTATCAGTAGGGGTGAGCATAATACCTTGAAACACTCTAGATAACTCACGAAGATTGAAAATATAGTGGAATTTAGCTGGAGTAGGAAGCATCTTATCTTTCATTGTACGCCAGAGGGAAATTGTTGCTTGTGTTAGCTTGTTAACAACATTAAGGGTTTCTTGTGGTACAGTTTTCTCAGGGAAACGACCTGCAAGCATTTGACCATATATATCGTTAATTGAAGTAATGGATGGTAAGACCATATTGAAAATGAAGAAGTTACGTTTGAGACGATTTGGGATATCGTTCTTACCACCACCTGGATGTTGCATGGCAGCCATATATTGTAAATCTTCACAAACCTTGAAATCACCTCTCTTATCTTTGTCTAAGAAGCAGAAACCACCATATTCAACGACAAGACGAACCATTTCAAGAGTAGGTTGATCGCCCCATGTATTGACTTCAGGCATACTCAAATCATCCATGAAAATGGTCATTGCTTTGCCACCTGGTGGACCAAAGTTTCTACCACCACGTTTTTCTAACTCTACTTCAATAGATGATTGACACATGAAAGGAGTAGTAGCAGAAGAGAAGTTGACACGTTTAACAAGCATTTCAGATGCATCTAGAGTTGCGAAGAACATTAGCGCAGTTGATGTCTTAGCAGTACCCTCACCACCTACTAAACATATTGCTTTCTTGTTTTTATGCATATGGAAACAATTGTACGAAGCTCTTGTCGAGTCCATAGTTGGGACGAGAAGATTACTAAAATCTAACTTTTCTTGACCAGCAGGATAATGCCATACTGGTGGACGCCATAATTGCCATTGTCCTGTTTCTTCAGACACGAAATACTCATATATAGTCTCTCCTGGCTGACATTTTGGCATAATACCAGCTTTATCATATGTACGTAGGAAAGCATCAAATTTAATTCGAGCTTCAGATTCAAGAAGACCACCGACAGACCAACACAAGCAGTAAAGGAAAATTCTTTCTAATCTAGCTTCAGTGTCGACAGAAATATCAATGCATTTCTTTCCATCAGTTAAACCTTTCATCAAATCAGTAAGTGATGCTGTAACACCAACACGCGATGTAACCATTACTTGTGATACATTACGATTTAACCAATCAATGCAGTGACCAGGATCAATTGGGTTACTATTTCCCATGTATTTTGTAAATAATCCTCTTAAAAAATTTTGATGAGGTTGGAGATTTGTACCAGCTTGTCTGGTAACCCAGCCTTCTGCGAATGGTCCCCAATCAAGATCAGTATCAGAAACATAAATAATACCAGCTCTTGAGACAGTAGCAGGTGAAGCGTTAACTAGAGTTTCGACCTCAAACATAATCTTTACATTAGGAGTCATAGGAATACGATCACCATTAGCAAGTGTTAAGATTTTGTTATCATCTAACACAGTATTAAGATCTTCAATCCAAATAGCATCGACAGGACCATCAGCAATAATCCAAGTGTTATATGCATTAGCTCTATTGTTAAACTTAGCCCACATTGCAGCAAAGACACCAGTCGTCCACTCACCACTAGCTGCATCCATTTCGCCATACATTTCTTGAGCACGAATGGCTTTTGGATTGAAACGAACATCTTTATGTGTAGTACCAGTGATTACATCAAGACCTGCACGTAAGTTTTTGAATATTTGAGTTTTTCCACCACCACTTGGGCCGACAAGCATAATACCGTGTCTTACCAGTGTAGTATCGTACAATTGAAGTACTTTAGATACCCAAGTAGGATGATATATTATTTTATTCGAAGCAACTGATTTCTTCAAAGCCTCTTCGAGTTGAGGATATTCAGCCTTACTTGGAGGAGCAAGACTTGGGAAAAGATCAGCAAGAAGGGATAAAAATAATGGTACATCTTGGGCAACCATTTTTGATAAGTTCATCTCTCTAAGAGTACGATATAATAAGAATGATTCTGATGCTGTGATATTATCACGCTTAGTTTGACCAGCTGTACGAAGGACAGCAAGAATATTTCTAAGACCCCAATCGTAGTGCTTTTGAGCTGATAACTGCTCCTTACTGGTATTGTAAAGAACAAAGAATTTCTGAGATAGCATATCGAATTGTTCATAACCTACAGAACAAAGCTTGACCTTCATAATCATTTGAAAGTCAGGAACCATCATAGCTACACCTCTAAATAAGGCTTTTAAGTTTTCAGGTAATTCTTGACGACCAGCATAACCTGGATTCATTGTAATGAAAAAGCCACAAGCTGCAATCAGATTAACATTTTGAGGATCTCCAGGAAATTGGAAGGTGACGACACCACTCTTCTTTGCATTTAAGATAGATAAGACTTGTTGTGCTACGACAGATAAGACAGGTAAACGAATACGATTGAACTCATCGAAGCAACCCCATAATCCTCCCATACATAAACCTTTAAAGATTTTAGCACAATCAAGATAAGATTGCTGATCGGTACAGTTTGTCACGACGACAAAAATACCAAGGGTTCTACCAAGATCTTTGACAGTTTCAGTCTTACCTGTACCGGCAGGACCAGCAGGAGCACCACCGAAAAACATACCTAAAGCTTGTGCAAGTGTGATATAACATCTATCAGTTAATGGTGTAACGACAAGACGCTCCTTAGCACCAAGATACTCATATTGATAATTGAAATCTACATCAGTAATGGAGATAACAGATGCTCCATCTGCACTTAATTCATCACCAACACCAGGACGCCAGTAGAAACGAGCTTGTTTCAACCATTCAAAGTCATTGGCATCACTAAGCTTTCTATTCTTAGCAAGAGCGTTAAGCTCGTTAGTAACATCACGTGCATGGACGTGGATTGTGACGAGAGTTTCAATTTTACGTCTATTAACAGATGTTCCAAGATCTTGTAAACACCAACTAGACATCTCTCGAAGAATTTCTGTTTGTCTTTGAGAGCAATCTTTCATTGAACTTTTCTTTTGTCTCATTTGTTCTAATGCAAGTTGTAAGTCTGTAGTCCATAAGATTTGGATACCAAGAAGAGCAAACTGAGAAATGTAGTTATCAACAAAGCTTCGAAGTTGATGCAAATCATTGGCTAATGGTAAAGTATCAGATGCACAATTACGGCAAATATCTTTCATAGTAAATTGCATTTTCTTTTGTAAATCACAGAGCCAATCTTCAATGTTACCTTGAGCTTTAACTTGTGTAGAAAAAGGAATAACTTCGTGACCTTGACCACCATCACCATGGATTTTTTCAATGATTGTTTTATCTTTCTTATTATGCTCTACAAATGTTATAGCATCAAATACCTTTTCATAATGTTCATTCATTGATAATGGATCAGAGCCTTGAGATAAAATGATAAGAAGACCAGGATTGGAGACGAAGTAAAATCGAGGAAACTTGTTACGCTTTTGTTCGAGATATCCTTCTAACGACTTTTGACACTTCTCAAGCTCAGAATACATAACTGGTAGAGCTGCACGAAGGATCTCATTCTTAGCAGCTTCAACAACGAGTTGAGTTTCAAAAGCTTTACTCATAATCTTAGCCCAATCTTTATCAATTTTGGAGAATTTTTTGGCTTCCATAGGCATTTGTTTGGCAATATCACCACCAGTAAATACAGATTCTAAAGAACACCACATCATTTGTACCTTGAGCCATCTTTCAAGAGTATCGGAGGTCTCAGATAATGATTGTAATAAATCTTGAGCTCTTTCACGGAAGGGAGTAACATGACGCATTGTAAGCATACCTTGGAGATTCATTTGAGCTTCTTCAAGTTCTTCCATGATTGAAACAGTACCCTGAAGGATTTGAATTCCTCTTCCCTTCCATTCTTTAAATAAAAACTTAGCAGTAGTCCATCTTTCTTCAATTTCTGTGAGACCTTTTTCAATCTTTAATTGCTTGTCAGCACCATCAGTGACTTCTTCAATTTCATCTTTTTTACCGACAAGATTGATCTCAAGTAATGATGAAAGCTTGAATTCAGGATCAACAAAATCAAATGTTGCTCCTGTAATATGCATGATTTCCTCCCAATGTCTGTCTCGAATACTTTCTTTAGTAAGCTCTTGAAGCATTGGAAGAATGAGTTCATTATCTTCGATTTGAGTTTTTAATAATTTATATGCCGAGTATTCCTTGAGTTTCATTGGGAGTTTCTTGCATCTGTTGGAGAAAGAGTCTACCTTTTCTGTCATTTCTCCCATTTGGACTGCAAAAGTAGACCATAAAACATTTTTCCAGTCATTGAATGTACCAAGGACATCAACATATAATGAGAATAATGAATCAGCAAGCTTGAGCTCCTTCTCAGTAATTGCAAGTTCTGGATAGTCAGTGATAGGAAGTGCGAATAATTCTTCACCACCCTTATAACTTTCCATCTTTCTAACTCTGATCTTGAATTCTTCTTTGAATCTATTTAAGCGATCAACTGCATCGTTTGGATGAACACCATCAACCATAGGTCCATTTCGTAAGAAATCATCTCTGAAATTAATTACATCAGCTTTGAATTCTTTAATGTCCTTAAGAAGCGAACGCTTATACTTAGTTTGTGTCTTAGATAACTCTTCTGTTCTTAACTCACTTTGTTTGAGAAGCTTCTTCCAATTAGTTCGTAAGACAGTCTTTTTATCAATTTCTCCAGGTTCCATGAAACCTGATGGTAAATATGATTCTAACATTCTATACATATCCATAATTGGAGCAATCTCCATTTCCATGGAAGCTTCACGATCACGGACATCAACTAATAGCTTCATAATAAATCTAAGAGTATCAAGATCAACAACTTCACGCACAACTTTACCATTTGTCATACGAATAAATTCTGTTAGAGCTTCAAGTTTGGTTTTTGCTTGAACATGCAAGTTATCAGAAAATTTAACTTTCCATCTATTGCATTCAGATCTTAGCTGACTCTTGATTGATACTGTACGTAATGATAATGCACCAATATTTTGAATATCATTAAGATCAGCAATTTCATCATCAACTTTACCGAATGATCTAAGCTTCTTATCGAAATCATCCAAAGATGGTGTAGCCTTCATGAAACTAGAGTAAGCAACATCTTTATCATCATGCCATAACCAATCATATTCAGCAAATGAATTTAAATAGTCTTGTACAGTATTACGAATACCTTGAATGCAACCAGTAAGAAGTAATGCAACTCTAACAATTTCGATATCTTTAGTGATACGATCGAAGAAAGTACGATTGCGAGGACCATCAGTATCAAGAGTCCAATCTTTAACAGTCTTAAAGCATCTAAGAATAGCTTGTGCTGATTTATTAATGCATTCTTGAATCTCATCTAACGAAGGATGAAGAACGACTTGTGGAGCAGCTAACTGAATGTCAACTTCAAAGAATGGTTGAACATCCTGCTCTTTACCCTCTTTTTTCTTATCTTTAGTGGTACCATCATTAACAACTGGACGCGAACCAATACGCTTTTTCAATGAATTCATAGAGTTTTTGGCACAATGTAATAGAGCTTGGTACATGAAGTGATTGTAATGCTTCTTCAATTTATTTACCTCTTCATCTGCTACAGCGTCAACATGACCATCAAGTTTGTATGTAGATACAGTCTTAATAAGATCTCGGACAGCAAATTCAATTTCTAAGTTCTTTCCTTGTAAGAGATTTGACTGACGAGCAATGTGCTTCTCTTGCATCTTGACAAATTCCTCTACTGTGAAAGATTCTGAGTCAGGTAAATCAACAAGTAAAGTCTTTGAAACTATCTTAAGATTTTTCTCAATTCTATTTTCAATAGTATCATTTATACTAGCAACTAATTCGTACAAATTGCGTAAGCCAGCATGAATGTGCATTTTATATGCATCAATGTTCATTGATGTCCAAGTAAGTGTGATCATACCAGGTCGTAATTTGTATTCCATATCACGGAAATGAGGACGTAAAACCATTGCAGTAACAGGGATAACTTTGGAAACAATTTTATCATATTCGCTGAGAGCCCAATGTAATTCATTGTGATAATTTTTGAATTTATCTTCTTGGAACAAAACAATGCGAGCACCATCGGGAATTTCAATACCCATACGATCAAGGCATTTAGCTTCACGGATCAATTGTAGTATTTCTTGATCAAAATTAACATAAAGTTTACCATCATCAGGATGTCTGATGATTAAAGTTGCTTGTAAACCAGCCTTAGCTTGATCAATTGATTGAACCCAAGCTTGGTACCAAAGATATTCGAAAGCAACTAAAGTTTTAGCAACTTTATTATACATCTTAATAATTCTCTTGGCATCCTTACCAGCTAATACATTTTGGTTGGTTTCGAACTGCTTCATTGGTTCTTCAATACGCTTCAACAAATGACGAGACCAAGTGATATTACCAGCAACTGGTGGAAGATTACGAGGAATAGGAGGATCGTGCTTCTCCTTTTCATATAATTGTTGTACTTGCTCTAGCTCTTGACCATAATTTTCAAAAATCTTGTTTAGTTTTGAATCAAGATCACTCTTTAAACTTTCGCGTTGAAGAATACTTTGAAATTTTCTTAATAATTGAAGAGAGTGTTCAATGGATGTAATATTTTCAAAACTTTGGTTGATAAATTGTTGTAAAGCTGCTTCTAAATCAGTAATCTTAACATTAAATTCGACATAGTCACGATCAAATTTATTATTATGATAATCTAATAAATCGTGTCTCTTCAATTTAAATTCTTTAACAATACTATGGAATTGATCGATCAATTTTTCCATACCTTCAAGCTTATTCTTAGATAAAGAATTGAATTGTTCAATTGTACTAAACATATCAATTAGCTTGATGACACGACGACAAAAAAGATCAAATTTGCCGAAAATCTTCATTTCATCGAAAGTAAATTGCTTACCTTTTGGTGTTTGTTCTAACTTACTCTTAGTCAAACGATATTGTTCTTGGTATGCTTCATTTAATTTCAAACATCCTTCTAATTTTCTAACTAGATCTTGTGGATCATTATCCCATAATGATTCGCTTGATTCATCACCAGTTATATGCATCTTGCAATTGACAATCATTTGCTCTGTAATCTTAGCAAATAATGAAGTCATTCTTTCATTAGTATTATAGTATCTTGCAATGGTATGAATCATTTTAATAGAATTAATAAGGGCAGGTAAAGTATCGGTGATAGTCTCAGCATTACCCGAGTATAATGGATCAATAAATCTTTCTAATGTATATAAATACTTAACATTATCCTTGGCTTCATTTGCAGATTCTGTAATATTTACATCTATTTTCTTCCATTCTCTTAAAGAATTGACGATATTTTGTTTGCTAAGATCAGTTGAATTTTTTGTTAATGCACTAAGAACACTAATTACTTGTTTACAATCTGGACGCTTTAATTGTTCAGTTATCGATGTTAACTTTTGCATTCTTCCACGCCAATATTCTAACTCTCCCCGAGGTCCAACATCATTATCGTTATCACTACTTATAGGTTGGGCAAGATATTGATCAATTTGTCTACACCAATCATTAAGTAAAGACTCAAAATGATCAATGGCTTCTAATGGAAGTGCTGTACGATGACTTTTAACCTCAACTGCACGATATAATTTTGGGTCAGGGGAGCGTAGCTCTAACCCTGATGCAAAACTGCTCAATACTTCATTTATATTAGTAATAAATGATCCAACTTCTGTTATAAAATCATTTCGTTGCTCTTCATCAACTTTACCCCAATTATCATAACTATTTAGCATAGGACGATAAGACTGACTAAGAATTGCTTCTATAGTACCAAGTGCCGAGTTACCTAACTCACCAAATAGCAAATCAGATTCACCTCCTTTACCTGTATCTAAAGCAATACCACTTGGAACATTACGTATAAAGTAGCAACATTTATGTGTCATAAGTCCTTGATTTCCATCAGACAAAAATAAAACTTTAGGACCAGCATTTTCTGACCACGATTCTGTTTCTGATTGTTCTGGTTGAAAGAAAACAAATAAACGTCCCGATCCTTCACCTCTAAAAAAAGATGTGAATTTGCTTAGATTACTTTCTTGTCTAATAAATGATTGTACAGATTCCCTATCTAATGCTGGAGTAAATGTCTCCTCAATCTTCTCTGCGCACCATCGATGTTTCTCTGTAAGTGACATTTATATATGTATAATTTAATATTTAATAATCCATAATATTATATATATTTATATTAATTAATATAATAATCCAATATATTTTTATCTATATATCTATCTATCTA
>Ga0007751_10198659_pt1 | contig 14053 bp, 7 predicted proteins | sample LauGreSBDMM110SN_FD_61640 | JGI IMG/M metagenome (GOLD analysis project Ga0007751, IMG submission 61640) | Metatranscriptome of freshwater lake microbial communities from Lake Michigan, USA - Su13.BD.MM110.SN (Metagenome Metatranscriptome) | ecosystem: Environmental > Aquatic > Freshwater > Lake...
GGATGATTTTTCAAATAATTAATCAGAATTCTTTTTTCTACATATTTCCTAATTCAAATTAATCATCTGATATGGTTGTTCCTTTTTTATATTAGTCTCTTCTGAATAAATCGAGTTACTCTAATAAAGTTTTATTTCTCTCATTCAATTCTTTATTAGTTTATTCTAATAATTTTTCTTTTTTTTGGTTTCTTTCTAGTTATTATTAGTATTGTGATAATTAATCACTTAAATTGCTATCATTCTATTGATAGGCCTCATTTTTACTAAATTGAATACCTTAAGCTCTATCTCCAAGGGATTATCCGGTTACATTGGTTGATTATTAATTAAGTTCATTAATTTATTATGCCATATTATATTATTTACTCTTCATTAATCTATATTTAACTATATATCTACTCATTCTCCAGAATGAATATGATAATAAAATAACTCCTAACAAACCTCCAAATATTCCTAATAAGATTGCAGTTTTATTCTAGCAGAAATAATCACAAGTATCTCCATTTGATTGATTCTATTATACTTAAGGATTAAATAAAATTGCATATATTCCATCATTACTTACTGGATATTCAAAATTATTTGTAATATAATTAACAGAACTAGTTAATTATCTTGATACACATGTAAATTATTTCGTTGTTGAGTTTTATTTTCCTAAACAATAATCATTAGTCTTATTAGATCCTTGTAACATATCAGCTTACAATTATAATAATATTGGGAACCTGTAATATTATGAATTATTTCTTGATCCATTTGTAAAAATATAAACAACTGGTGATCTAACTCCTTAATCGAAAGATAAAGATCCATAACTTAGAGGGAAAAATTTGTTGACATACTATAATTATGATGAATCGTAATTGATAACATTATCTACAAGTAATGAATCTGGATATGATCTTAAATATAAAGCTTGAATTTGATTTGTTTAGTTATCTGAACTATTGGTTGAATTAGAAGTGCTTGAATTTTATAATAATCTTTATTTTACCAAATTAGTTGAATTTGACAATGGTTATAATAAAGATCCTGCTACTGTAGTAATTTATCCATAGTAATTATTAGAAATATCTGATTTAATAAATTAATAAGTATTTGTCTATTATCCATCAACTGAAATTTATAAAATTTCAGATTTATATGTTCTTAATGGTCTTGAACATAAAGATATATTACTTACACAAGTTCCATCTGCACATTTAAATGGTTTGCTTAATTAGTTACAACTTGATTCTCCTGCACATTCAGCTAAACTTTTTGCACAATAACCTGTTGCGCACATTAATGGCTTATTTAATGGACATCCATGGAAATCTGGACAATTTCTTCTACAATATCCGTCACTACATCTAGTAAAATTGTTTGCACAGACCTATAGATTAGCATCATATTATTAACAAGAAGCTGCATTAATAACACATGCACCACTCTTACATCTATATGGAGTTAATAAATTTGGACAACCTGTATTTACTGGACAATTGATAGAATTATTTCTACAACTTCCATCACTGCATCTGTTTGGTTAAGCTGCAGAACATCCTACATCAAAGTATACAGTTAAATTATTAGATAATTATTAGGAATATGTTCCATTACCATTTGAAATTTATGATGGAACACAATCTTTATAGCTTGAAACGCATTTACCAGTAACACATTAGAAAGGTTTATCTGTGGTACAGAATAAATATTTAGCGATATTACATTAAACAGGAGATTGAACACACTATCCAGATTCACATAATACAGGCAAGGTAATTGGACAAACAGTTAAACTTTTACATTAAGTTTTATTGCTCACACATTATTGATTTGGACATCTGAATTGAGTAATATCTAAACATGGTAGTTAAGTCATGCAAAGATTTTAATCTCCTACACATTATCCAGTTGAACACATAAATGGTTAATAATCAGGGCAAGAAATAGTTGGAGCTTTTCCATTTTCACCTGCTCCTTAAAATGGAGAACTATGACATTTACCGTCTTATCCTTAATATGGCTATAATACTGGACATCCATTTGTCATATTACATTTTTAATATGAATCTGTACATGTATTATCTGGACACTGTATTTAACTTTATAGGCATCCAAATTATGATTTAAGACACGTTTATATATCAGCTACACATTATTTATTTGTTGGACAGAAATATTGATTATTTGGGCACTTAATATTATCAACGCATTTTTCATCTGATATCATACATTATTATGTTTGAATACAGAAGTAAGGTAAATCAATAGTACAATTATTTGGAAGTAATGTTTGATTATAGAATTATTAACATTATTATTCAGTTTAAGCACATTATCCAGTTTTAATACATCTTTAAGGATATTAAGTTGTGCAACCATTTGGTAATGGACATTAAGTTGAATCAACAACACATGCTCCAACAGCGCAACGATATGGTAAGCTAGAAGGACATGTATTTCCAACTAAAGGACATTATTCATTTGAAGATCTGCAAGTTCCATCTCCACATCTAACTTAATTATTCAAACATGGGTAAAGAGGTCTACATTAATCAGATGATGCAACGCATCTTCCATCTGCACACTAAACGATATTTCCAGTAATAAATGAATTAATATTTTATAAACATTAATTAATTGTTGTTTATAAGATTCTACAATCTGAACTGGTTAATACACATGTTCCATCACCACATTTTATTGGTGCGGATTATGGACATTAAGCTATTAAACACTAAGTAGTATTAGGATTAATACATAATCCTGATGCACATCTTTATGGTGTTTCTTATGGACATCCGTTAATAGTATAACAATTACTTAATGAGGTTGCACAAGATCCATCAGGACATGCTACTTATTTAGTATATGGGTTTATGCATAATGTTGATACATTTTTAAGTTAAGTTTAATTACATTGATTCTTATCTTGAACACATTATCCATTAGTGCATTTAAATGGAGAATTATATGGACATCCGTTTGATTAATCACAGAATTTTAAATCGCTTACGCAGAATCCATCTTAACATTAATATTTTAAATTTGATGGACATTATTATTGTTAACATAATTAAGCACTAGGTAGGCATGATCCATCATTACACATAACTAATCCTGATGGACATCCGTTTATTAATGTACAGTTATCTCTGCTTACTTAACATGAAAAATCTGGACATCTTACAGGTGTTTAAATTGGACACTAACTGAATAAAATATTACAATTATCTCTTGATGAACTACAAGATCCATCAGGACATAATATTGGAGCTATGCTTGTACAAGTTGGAATTGATACACAATCTAATGGATTTTATCTACATGTGTTATCAAAACATATATATGGAGCATCTACAGAACATGTAACAGGTGTTCCACAAGCTCCTGTAGATGTACAACTTCCATCTGGACATCTTTATTTTCCAACTGAGCATTAAGTATTAGGATAACATTAATCATTAGACATTTTGCATGTACCATCATCACATTTTATAGGTCTTTCCATAGGACAGATAATTTAAGTAGGACAATTAAATGGATTGGATGCGCAAGAACCTTGAGAACAAAGATATGGTGTATTAGATGGACAGACAGTTTAGTCTGATATGATTTTTTTACAACTTTACAAATCTATTTAGCACTCATTATTCCAACATCTTACATAATTTGTTGGACAAGTTTATTATGTAGGACATAATAATGATGATTTACTGCAACTTCCATCGAAACAGTTGAATGGGAAATTTGATGGACAAAGTTATGCTTAAACTGCATTCAAACAGCTTTCTTTCGATTTTTGACAACTTCCATCAGTACATTTAAATGGTCTATTCTATGGGCAAGTAATAAGAGTTGGACAATCATTTGAATTAGCTCTACATTCTCCAGTACCGCAACGATATGGCATATTCAATGGACAGCTTATTATATCTGGACATTATGTTACATTTTAAACACACAAATTCTATGGACATAAAATTGGATACAAAGATGGACATATTGGTTGAGTGCTGCATAAATCTTTTGATGATACGCATCTTCCATCTGCACAATGGATATATCCATTTTAGCATATGTTAGTTACACATTAATCAAATGATAATCTACAGGATAAATCTGGACATTAAATAGAATTAAGAGGACATGAGACTTATGATGGACATTAATATTCAGATTAAGCACATTAACCACCAGGACAAATATGTGAGAAATTAGGATCCTAACAAACATTACCACTTAATGAAATTTAATTAGATGAATTATTATTTGTAGCTTATAAACTTCTTACTCCATTTAATATTCTTATAAATCTTGAATTGGATTTTGAACTTTCTGAACTTTAACATGAAATTTTGCATGTATTATCAGAGCAAAGTGCATAATTTAAAGGACAAGTTGTATATTTTGGACATGATGAATAATCTGGTCTACATGATTAATCTGAGCATAATACACCCGAAGAACATGTAGCTGGAATTCTGCATTAAAGAACAGAGCTTGCACAAGAATTATCTTAACAAACAACTTAGTTTCCATTACAAGTTAACATAGTAGGGCATTGAACAAAAGAGGCAGCACATGATTAATCAAAACATTTAAATGGTGTTGAAGTTGGACAACCTTAAAAGACATTGTAATTGCATCCCAAACTGCTATCAACACAAGTTTAATCAGGACAAAGAGTAAATCTTGGTGGACATACTGGTTAAGAAGGACAATCAGCTAAAGAAGATCTACATTATCCATTAGAACATTAATATGGGAATTAAGAAGAACATTAAATGGTAGTTACTAGAGTAGGACATAAGGTTGAAGCCAATGAATTAGGTACACATACATTATTAAATGGACATTTTGTTTAATTAACTGGACAGTCACATTATTATTAATTTGAAACACAATTATTTACTCCATTAACAAGACATTAAATAGGGTTAGAAATATTACAAGTTTGTAATTCTGAGTAACCACAATTAATATAAGATCCGCTTACACATTACCCTTATAATTATCCTTAAATACACAACCATGGATTAGTAGCATTACATAGAAGAGCTACTGTTAAGGAAACACTTTTATTGATTAAAATTGGATTATTATTGACAGAGACACTAGGAAGATACTTTCCCTCCCATGTAAATATGAAACTAGCATTGTAAGAACCATTATTTAAATCTGTTACATTTGCTGAAATAGAGTCAGATTATACTACATTAAGTTAATTACCATTCAAAACAACTTAAAACTTATCTCCTCCACTTTATAATGTATTTCCATAGGAATCTTTGCATGTTAATAGCATAGAATATAATTTTCCACTTTATAAATTTCTTTGTTATAATTATTAACTTCCATTAACAGTTTAAAAAGTAAAGTTTCCATTAAAATTTTAATATTAAAGTAAACTAAAGTCAAAAATTGAATTTTTTGAGCTGCATTAACCTGGTGTAATATATATATTGTTAGGAACATCTAATTTCTAGAATGAATTCATATCAAATGTATATGAAACATTAGTATCATTAAAATTATTAAATATTAATTAAGCTCCTTATACAAGACCAGTTTTATAAATTGTTATTTATAATCCGTATGTTCCATTATTCAAGTTAATAATACTATAATTAAAATCAGTATAAAGTTAATAATTGTTGATGTTAAATTAAATGCTAAGATTAACATTTTTATTGATAATATTTTTGAAACTATCTCTACAAATAATAAAGAGATTGTCAGTAGTATTTACAGCAATATGTAAATCTTTATTTCCTCTATTATATAATGATGGGAAAGAAATTAATGTTTGATTCAAATTGATTTAACCTGCAGTCATATAAGTTTATCTAATTTTAATATTTTAAGTATTAGATTAGTTGATAGAGAATTAGAATTAGTAATATCCTATTCTTTATAAAGTGTTTTATTTTATAGTGGCAATGTAAATCTAATTACAAGAATATCCTTAAATTAGTTAATAAGATGAATTTGTTTATACTTAGAACTGATCAACTTAAACAGGTCCATTAGATGAGCTATTAACGTTAATTTAAGTTAAAGTATCTGCTGGTTAAAGATCATCGACAATACTATTATTATATGGACCTGAAATTTGTAATGATATTGATTAATTTGATTAGAAACAAAATCCAGCTTAATCTTTGAGCATTATATAGAAATTAATATTTTGATCTACAGGTTTTCCAGATAAATCAGCTCCAATAAATTATGTACTTGGCCAATTAAGAATTTATTAAATGGTATAATTCTAGCTCTAAGTTGTAATAAGTGTTGATATTGCTGTGCCATTGGTTGGAATGAAATTGAATTATACATTAAGACTTATTAAATTAGGAGGATAAATTGGAGTAAAAGTAAATCCATAAGCTCCATTTGGATACAATGATATATTATTCAAAGATGATACATTTCCTTGTAATACAACTGGTTTGAAATTAGAGGAAAAGGCATATCTTGTATATGGATTTCCATATGTATCAAATAATTTAAATGAAACAAAACCAGAAGGATTTGTTAAAGGGTTAATATCATAACTTTTATCAGCAATCATTTATGTTTTAGAGAAATCTGGATTATTAGGTTAAATATCAACTGAAATTGTGTTACCAACGATTAATCCATCTATTACAATTGCAATTTATTTAAATCCTGTTTACTCAGGAATTGATTATATTCCAGATATATTTAAATTAATTCTTCCAAATTAATCTCCAATGGAGGAATTTAAAGTTAAATTATTGATATTCATATTTTTTATTTCCTAAAATTTGACTCTATTTAAATAATCAAATGGACTATTTAATCTTTAGCCCAATGAATTTCTTAATTCGATTGTAATTGTTTAAGAAACCCCAGCGGTTAAAATTAAGTTATTATTAGAAATATAAGTTTATCCCAAAGAATATAGACCATTACCTGCGTTTTAAGTAAATGTTGAATTACCTAATACATCAAATGGAATCGTGAATGAATATTTATTGTGATGTAAAGTCAATAAATAATTATTTTAGATGACTAATCTGGACAAAATTTATTAGTCTGTAGCATTATTAACATTAATTTATAATTAGGTGTTGTTCAATATTTGAGAAACACTTAAATACATAGGATCCATATTGTATCCTTATAGATCTGCTGTAAATGATAGATTACTTTAAATAGGATTGATACGATTTTTATAGGTATCGTATAACTAGGCTAATATCATAACTTAATTATTACCATAAGTCATTTCAACCCTTGATGATGGAACATATTAGTTTGATTACAATACTATAACTTAAGTCTAAGATATATCTAATTATCCAACTAAGAAGCTTACGTTACAATTTTAACAAGAAATTGGTAATCCATTGACCTCAATAGTAATAAATACATTTCCTACTTAAGTTTATGTGTATTATTAAATAAGACTGTTTCCTTGTACTCCAAAAGTATTGTTTGTTATAATAAGTTAATTAGTTTAACTATTATAATATTTTATGCTAACTTATTATTAAACATTAGGATCACTTACGTTATTTAAGTTATTATATTTATCATAAGGAATTAAGCTTAAATTAATATAATTTCCAACGACTAAGCTATTAGTGCTCAAGCTTAAAATTGAATTGGATGAAGAAATTTTACCTGAAATCACATTCCAAGTATATAATAAGTTTTATTAGAATAGACTTGATGAAATATAAATTTATCCAACATATTAAGATTTTACTTAGAAATTGATTGCATTGGATTAATCTCTAAAAGAATTTATTTACAAAGTAACCGCTTGTTAATTTTAAGCTTAAAATTAAATTGAAATTTATGATGGTTCTAATCCAGGTAATATATTACCATAAGTATCAAATGGTAATAAAGTGATAGTATTATTTTGATCTGTTGTTACAGGAGCTAATACTTATTAAGATCCTACTATTTTTGCTCCACTTATTAATTAAACATAATTTAAATTTGATGGGTTTACACTTAAAGCACATTTTGTGTTCAAAGCTAAATTATTGTATAATATTTCTGCATTTATGTAAGAGGAGTAAGTTGCTTATGTTCCTCCAATTTAACAATAAAATGTACCTTTTAATTACAATTAGTAACATTCGTAATTTATGAAATTTGAATTTAGATTTCCTTATTTGTCATAGAATTAGACACTTAAAGAAGTGTTTACTGTGGCAGCTGCTCTTTTATTGCTACTAGTTCTAAGTTCAACGTAAATCAAAGTTGTTTAACCAGCAGTGAATTATCTATTTGGTGTAACTATAGAGAAAGCTGCATCAGGATTACCTAAATATGTAGAATCAGAATCTCCACTTTATCCATTTAAATTAATTAAATAAGTTATTGATTATCCATTATAAGATATATTCAAAATATTATTTTATGATTATAAAGCATTTTTATATCCATTATAATTATTACTATTAGAAATATCTATAGAGAATGATAATTAATTTTATTAGACAGACCCTATTTTATATGATAATTAATTAGTTCCATTAAATACTCCTGATTATCCTGATTATAAAATAATTGAATAATTTGATGGATTTGTTGGGAAATTATCAAATTCATTTCCATAAATATCAACACTAATTATATATAATTATGGAATTTAATTGTAATTTTATTCATTGATTGCTTAAGATGAATTTAACAAATCAAATTAATTGTTGACATAATCAAAATGATATACATGTGAATTTTAGAAACTTAGGGCTGCAGGTACAACATATCTTGTAGAATTTTACATATTCAATTTTTATCCATTCACGTAAACAAAGAATTGATATTATCCTTTAATAGTTAATTTTTAAGTAAATACAATCAAACCATTTTAAACTGAAAATGTATTAGTTCCTTGGTAAAACAAGTTTTAGGTGGTTTAGTTTGATAATTGATAATCATAAGCAATTGTATAGTTTTAGAGATCATTTACTGAACTGAAAGTAATTTAATTACCCCATTAATCTTTTGGTAAAAGATATAAGCTTACATTATTTCCAGCTGTTATGTTAGAAACATCTTAACAATATGCTATAGATTATTTGACTGATAATTAACCTGGATTTACCTTACCTGAGAATGTAGAAATATTTCCAAAGTTAATAGTTAATGGTCCAGTAACTTATGGTTAATATGAAAGTCTATATAAACCTTAAGAGGTTAATACCTAGTTATAAGTTTATCTATTTGATCCTACATTAATATTAGCATTAATTCTATTATTTTAAGTTAGTTAAATAGGATTTTAATATTGATCAAATGCAATAAAGTAAAGAACTTATTATTAATCTGTATTTTAATCTTAGATGTTAGCATTTTGAACATTACCTAAAATATCTGATTATTACATTTGACTAATAGGACCTGGTGTAATAATTAATGAAGTTTAAACACTAGTTACTTTTTAAAAGAGAACTAATGTTATTTAAATTGGAATTAATTAGCTATGAGCTTTGAAACAATTAATGTTTATTTAATATTGTCCTAATTTTGTTCCTTATTAGATATTATATGTATAAGTCGTATTGATTTAACCATAGGAGAATTGTAATTAAACATTTTTATAATAATTTGGAATCCAATAATTTGGAATTAAATTTGGATTTGTAGTTCTTGTTTCGATTAAAAAGCTTACAGTTTATCCAGCTTAACATTACAATGGAGTAGCAGGATATAATACTGTATTATTTGGTTCTAATGGTAAGTTTGAAATTTATGGATCTTAAGCTGGACCGATAATATACATAGAGAAAGTTAATAATCCTTAAGTTTACTCTTTAACGTTTATTGTATATGTTAAATTATTAACTAAATCATTATTAATCCACCTTTATTAAGGAGTAATAATTTAAGTGTAGTTAAAGCTAGTTGGATGTGTTGAGTTTAAGTAATTGAATACATCATCGGAAATTAATTAATATTAATTATTATATTAATTTTTTATAAATGGATATCTATTCTAATATGTAAAGTTTTATCCAGATATATAGAAATCTATAACATAAGAACTAGTAAAGTTGGCTGGATTTCCAAAATTATCGAACAACAATAGATTTAATATTGGGAAATAAATTTGATTATGAATAAATGGTAAACTGCTATTATAAGTTTAGAATTATCCAGTATCTCGATCGTAATGAGATAAAGATGATAAATTCCAATTAGCTTGGGCTGCTTTAACATTCAATACATCACTATGACCCTATATTCCAGTTGAGTTAAATTAGGCTTATAATTAATGAATTCCACTTTTAGTAACATTCAAACTATAATAAAAGTAAGTTTAATCAGAGGATACTTAAAATCCTGAAAAACTCTAGTTAGTTAAATCAGCATATTAGATAAAACCTTTTATTAATGAGGCATTATTAATGTAATTTCCTGTGATCTAAATTAAATTATTTGAAGAATCTCTTGGGAAGAATTAAAATAAAACAATTTAGCTTCCAGCTATAATTTAAGTTTAATTAAGTTGAGTATATGAATTTTGTGTTGAAATTAATCCAGTTTAAACATTCAAAATTATGCTATTTAATTATTAGGTTCCATTTAAAAAAGGTTAATTAGCAGATAAAATCAAATTTGTCGTTTAAGTTGGTGTAAATGTGAAAAATAATTGTGATGAAGATGTACTAAATGAAATCATTTAATTTTACTATGAACTAAGACTAAGACCTGCTTATCCTTGAATATAACTAGAGGCTTTATTCTTGAATTAATCATAAGCTACAAATGTAAGTGTTCTAGTTTGACCTGAGATGAATGGAGTTTAATAATCTGATGATTAAATTTATAAAGAATATACTCCCAAACTATTAATTATTGTTTAAAAGGTATAATTTCCATTAATTGTAGGACCATTCGAACCTTATTTAAATTTAAAAGATAATGTATATGCTCCTGCGACTGTTTCAATGTATGTCAACAAATAAGTTCCATGAGTATTTCCATTAGTTAAAGTAAAGTTATTACTTGGAAGACCACTGACTTATATGAATTGATTCAAATTTGCTCCATTAGTACTATACCATCCATTTTGTGGATCCTTATACATTAATCCATTATCAGCTAATAAAGTTAAAGTAATAGTTTTTAATTATCCTGCATTTATAGATGCTTAATTTGGATTTGGAACTATTACAGTTGGTATATTATTAGTATGTGTGGTTTATCCATTACCAGCTAAATTTATATAATATTTCTAGTTAATAACGTTATTATTTTATCCTTAATTAGCAGTAAAAACAATATAAGCATTTGAATTTGCTAATTCATTTGAAAATTAAGTTATATTTGAACTAAATACAAATCTAACTTTTTGACCATCTTAAGATGAATTGAAATTATAAACATTTGGCTATTAATTTTAATATGGAACAAATAATTGTGCTTTAAATCCAGTATAAGTTGAATCAAAAAGAGCAGAATTATTATATTAATCAAAGAATTACATATAGAATATTGGTGATGATTGGCTATTTTAAATTTAAAGTGGGACCGCTTATGATAAAACTTATAGACCATTTGATTATTAAACATTTGGAATAAGAATTTAAGTGTTTTATGGATAAATTGCTCCTGGATTTATAAAAACTGAGCAAGAACTGCATGGAATTACTCCTCCTTAATATGTAGGAATAAAAACATAGGTTGTACTCAAAGAAGCATAGAAAACTGAATTTAAGACTATTTATGATTAAGTGCTTGAAACTGCTTTAGTAACTAGTGCCCTAACTACTTATTAAGTTTAACCATCGTAAGTATATTTCACAGTAACTCCAAAACCATTTAAATATTGGGTTAAGTTTTATTAGCTGAAAGAATTTCCTCTTGAATCAACTGGATTAATTGTAAAAGTAAATTAGCTCAATGCATTATATGTAGTTGCATTTTAATCTATTGATGCACTAGATTTAGAGTAGTCAGGATTTCCAGGATAAATATTAACAGTATAGTTTTAATTGAAGTAAGCATTAATTATTTAAATATTATTATTTGCATAAGGACTTTTAAAAGTTATTGTTTATGTTGATGGACCACTTGATATTACAGATTATGCATTTACTGTTAATGTATTTCCATTTTATTAAGTTTACAAAACAAATTATCCTAAATTTACTACTTAAGGTATTAAATTAAGGTAAGCATCATAAATTTTAACATTAAAACTAAATGGAATATCAGTAACTTAGTTTGCTAATTGTTATGCACCAACTAAATTTTATTATTAAATCTAAATTTAGCTTATCTATCCAGGAACTATCATAGAACTAATTTAATATAATACTTAACTATTATTTACTTTAGTTAAAGAAACTCTCTATATATTAGTCACTGATGTAAAATTACAAACTGTAGAATAAACTCCTCTAGTTATGTATTGAGTTATTGGTGCACAAATATCAGATGGAACAGAAAAATAGAAACTTAAATTAATTAAAGATGTATTTATCCAATTATTGTGTCTTTCTCCACGAGTGTTTACTAAAGTAATGTAGATAGTTTATTATTATCCTGCTATTGCTTATTGAGTAAAATTAGTTTCTGCACCCCATCTTAATTTAGTAAATGCTGGTGCAATTTGTCCATTACCAGCATCAGAATCACTTCCATCTGATAAGATTGATAAAAACCATTATTTTTTTTAAGTTTAATCTGATTTTAAATATACTTATATGACATAATTACATCTACCAACTAACCAATTATAAACTGGTTAATCAGCTGGTGCAACAGTTAAAAGAGCACCATAACCACTTACTCCAACAGCTCCATATTATGGTGTAATTTATAAGTTAATCGTATCCATATTATTTCCAGATAGAGTAGCAACCAATTGTGTAAAATCGACATTTGATTTTAAATTATTAAATTAATCAAATAATTAAATATAAAATTAGAATTTTGCTCCTTAAACAACACTTAATACACCGCTACATCCTGATGGATTAACTGTATTGAAATTTAAAGTTGATGGGCTAAAACTATTTGATGGAATACTTTACCAATTCCATTGATAAATATGAGTATATGGGAAATAAGTTAATCCTTCACTTACAGTAATTTAACATTAACTACATGTAACAAAACCTCTTAACATTCCACCTAATATATATGTATTATCATATGGTTAAACCTCATATATTGTTCCTACGCTAGTGAAGTATGTTGAGGAAAGGACAAAATAAATTTAATTTCCTTTATAGAATGTAGCACGGGTAGTATCTGGATCATTTGTATTAAACCATGCATTTTTTTTATAAAGTTCAAAATTATAATTTTTCACGTATTAAGATCCATCAACTGCATTTCCATATTTATCGAGTAAATTCATCATAAGCCATATAGTGCTTCCTGCTGGAACTGCTCCATTCAAGGGAGTCAAAGTATTTGGCATGACCAATTAACTATTCGAAACATTAATGTCTGGATATCCAACAGTTACACTAAATTTTCCACTATTTGCCAATAAATTTGAAATAACTGTGTATACTCCTTATTAGTCTGGAGTAAATGTAACTGACCAATCTTTTCCTGAGGCAGATACTACATAATTTTTCTTCGATTATGATAAAGTTGGCCATTAAATAGTAAACAAACTTTATACCATTTAAGGTGTAGTTGTGGCTGTATTACCAAAGTAATCTAAAGCTTTGACTCCAAAAGTATAAGGAGCATTTACATAACCAACTTAATCTATGTTGAACAAAGATAATGATTATGGATTATCAGCTTCAACTGTAAATGAAACAGGATTTGGAAGTAATTTACCCTAATATGTTAAATATATTTTTTTGCTACCAGACTTAGTACATTTAAATTAAATTTAATAAAAACTATTTAATTGAGTTATTAATTTTTATTTTTAACAATCTCCAGAATCAGCATCATGTATAAATCCAATATGATTTAGTGAATCGTAATTACTCATTGGCCAAAAAACATTTCCACAATTATCATATAATTAAAAATTAATCTATAGAGCATAATTAACAATAGCTGGAGAGGTAACAAAACTAGCTTATGTTTATGA
>Ga0007751_10059186_pt1 | contig 14000 bp, 20 predicted proteins | sample LauGreSBDMM110SN_FD_61640 | JGI IMG/M metagenome (GOLD analysis project Ga0007751, IMG submission 61640) | Metatranscriptome of freshwater lake microbial communities from Lake Michigan, USA - Su13.BD.MM110.SN (Metagenome Metatranscriptome) | ecosystem: Environmental > Aquatic > Freshwater >...
GAACTAAGTACATGGCTCAGCTTGTCGCTGAAGTTTTCAATGTGCAAGAGTATGAAGCTTCTTAAATTTTCTCGGAGCTTTCTAACAAACCCCTTCTAGAGAACTGGTTCAAGGGTCTTGGCTCAGCACACATTTTTATATACTATTAAAGACCATTCAAACTCAACGAGCTTGGTGAGATGGTTGAACAAACAGGACACCGCGAGGAATTCTACCTAACCGATGGTGAGAAAATTAAGCTTAAGGGTAAAGGTATTTACTTCATGAGATGCACTCCACCTGGCAAACAAATTACACCAACTGGTACTAACGACAACGAAGTATTGTTTGGTGAGATTAGTGAGCACTCTGTTTTCACCCTTAACACAATTGTTAACAATGTATACAAACCTCTTGTTGACAAGATCGATGCTGCCGACTGGGGTAGCTGTGAATAAGAACAAAAGAAAGAGTTCCTCCAGACCTTTGACAGATTTGCAAGAGAAGTTTAAGAAGCCATCAAATCTCTTCAATCTAACATTACTTTGGAACCCTACAATCCACTTTATGCTAAAGAAGCTCAATTAATCAACAGTGCAACTAACAATGCTGCTATTAAGAGCTTGAATCAAGAGATGATCTAAGACTTTGAAAAAATTTTCAATGAGTGGTCTGAGAAAATTGAGCAAGCTCTTGAAGAAGCTGATGCAGACAAAAAGGATGATAAAGAAGCTGGTCCTCGTTAAGAGCTTGAGTACTGGAAACAAAGAATGCGAAAACTTACTATGGTCTCAGAGTAGCTAAGATCAAAGAATTGTTAAACTGTTCTTAGTGTTTTGAACTTTGCCAGCAACAGTTCAGCTGATTCTGCTAAGCCTCGTGATAAAATTTATCTTGCTACAAGCAAATGGAAGAGTATTGAACTTAAAGTGACTGAATAACTTAATGAAGCTAAGGATAACGTGAAGTACCTACACACCCTAGAAAAGTTTATTGAACCATTGTATGACGGTAACCCCGATTCAATCAAAGATACTTTACCAGCTCTTATGAATTCAATCAAGATGATCCATACTATTGCACGTTATTACAATACTTAAGAACGTATGACTGGTCTTTTCATGAAGATTACAAATCAAATGATCACTAACTGTCGATATAATATCATGAATTTCCGTCGTTTAAAGATGGGCTAACCACCATTAGGTGCACAAACAGCCGCTTAACAAGCTGCTGGAAAGAAAGCCCCACCAGTTGACGATGCACTTCTTTGGGATGACTCTCTTTATCCCCATGAAGAATTGATCTAAATGTTGCAGTCATGTCTGGACCTACATGATGCTTACATTAAATAATACGAGTTTACCTAAGAACGTCTTAAGGCTGTTCCAAAAGCTAAATAATTTGATTTCTCAGCCACTCAAATTTTTGGAAAGTTCGACTTATTCTGTCGTCGTATTACAAAGCTAAAGGAACTTTTCTCAACAATGAAATAATTCAAAACTCTTGAAAAGCACAACCTTGAAAATATTCAACCAATCGTAAACTCATTCCAAAGCTACATCAACAATTTTAAGAAGAAAAATCACAAACTCCTTGATTTCAACAATAACACTTTTGATCGTGATTTCGTTGAGTTTAATGTTGATGTAAGTTCAGTTGAGACATCTCTCTAGACCTATATTGACAAAAATTTTGAGGTCATTACTAACATTGAAGATTCATTGAAACTTCTAAGAAAATTCAAAGCAATTCTTCATCGTGAAAATCTTAAAAACAATTTGCAAGCAAAGTATGCTATTCTCTTTACAAATTATCAACAATAAATTGGTTTAATTGAAGAATAATATCAAAAGTTTAAGAGTTCACCACCAATCGTTCGTAATTTACCAACTGTTTCAGGTTCAATTACTTGGTCAAGACACTTGTTCCATCGTATTTCAGTACCAATGGAATAATTCCCACCAGAATTCCCTAAACATCGTGATTATAAACGTCCAGTAAAATAATACAATAAAATTGGTTATACTTTATTCTCTTATGAATATCTCTGGCGTTAAAAATGGATTAATGAAGTTGACAGAGCAAAGGCTGGTTTATAAGCAACGCTTATTATCCGTCATCCCGATAACAACAAGCTATATGTTAACTTCGATTCAGAAATTATGACTTTAATCCGCGAGGCCAAGTGTCTTTCACGTATTGGAATAGATATTCCTGAGTCTGCTAAAATTGTACTACTTTAAGAGGAAAAGTTCAAACACTACAATAATGAATTATAATTTGTTTTGCGTGAATACGATCGCATTGTAAATAAAATTAGACCAAACACTAAATCACTTCTTGTTCCCCATCTGGAAGATCTCGAATATAAATTACGCCCTGGTATGGTAACTCTTACCTGGACTTCAATGAATATTGATGGCTATTTGAACCACGTTCACCAAGGTCTCAACAAACTTGAATAACTTATCATTAACATTAATGACATTATGGAGAACCGTATTGAAAACAACCTCAAGACTCTTTCAAAGACAGTACTTGTTAATCTACCTCAAGAATCTTCAACTTATACTCTTGACGAATTTGTTGAGATGTAAGAAGAGTGGATCGCAATTGAATCTAAGAAACTTAAGAGTAAGAACTATGAAGTTGAGGGAGCAGTAGAAGATCTTATTTAAACAATCTGTTCATATTAACTTGATCAACATGTGGAGCCAATTTCAGCTGAAGAAATTCAAAAACTTTCAAAGTATTACAATTGGTCAATGTATTAAGCACTCCTCCACGCTACTAAGTATTCACTTAATCAAATGAAAGAAAGAATTTGCGGCAGAAGAAATGCACCTAAATAAATTCTTAAGCCTTTCTTTGAAGTAGATGTTCATCTTGAAGGAAACTAATCAGTCCTTAAACCTTCTCTTGAAGAAGTCTAATCTGCAATTAACAGAGCTGCATCCCACGTTTTAAAGAGCACAAAGAAAGTCCAAAATTGGAATCAGAAAGACTAACCAGAAGAAGACAGAGAACCTTTCTACGACTGGATTGCAAAAGATAAAGAAATTGTTAAAGTCATTCTTTTACTTACTGGTTCAATCTAAGGTACCAAAAATAAAGTCAATGAATTCCTTGCTTCATTTGAGAAGTTCAGCTGGCTATGGAATAGACGTTCTGATGAAGCACTTAAACTTTTCAATAAAGGAAATCCTTAACTTGAAGATTTTGAAGAGAAATTAAAAGGTTTTGATGACAATCTTCAATAAGTATTTGCTATTGATGCTCAAAATCAAATTGGTGCTCTTTCATTAAAGACAGAACATGTTAAATCAGGACTTAAACGTTGGATTGATAGCTGGAAAGATGCTTTCTCACGTGATCTCCACAAAAAAGCCAAAACTCTTCTTGAAAGCTTAACTGATGAAATCAAGTAAATTAAACTTAAGATTGAAAAACCAGTTAAAGACATTGATTCTCTTGGAGGAGTTATGTAAGCTCTTGAAGAAATTAGAAAGAAATAATCTGAAATCCAATTACAGTTTAAACCAATCAATGATATGTATTCACTTATTGACACCTACTTTTCAAATATCATGGATAAAGATGAAATGGACAGCAAAACTTCAATGCAATAAAATTGGGAAAACCTAGTTGTTAGAGCTGAAGTTACACGTAATGAACTCTAAGGTTAACAAGCTGACTTCAAAATGAACCTTATTAAGGGTATCAAAGCCTTAGTAATTGATGTTAAAGAATTCAGACACAACTTTGAGACTAAAGGTCCAACTGTTGCTGGTCTTGAACCTCGTGAAGCTTTAAACAGATTACGTATGTTCTCTGACGAATACTCAGTAAGAAAACGAAAGTTTGACAGCTATTTCTCAGGTGAAACACTTTTCGGTCTTCCACACACTCAATATCCATTACTTGTTAAGACTGCTTCAGAAATTGAGTTACTTGACAAACTTTATTCTCTTTACAGTAAAGTCAAGGATACAATGACTAAATGGCGTGAAATTCCATGGGTTGACATTGTAAATGAAATCGATAAAATGGTTGAAACAATTGATCAATTCGGTCGTGATTGCACTAAACTCCCTGGTAGCTTAAAATCTTGGGAAGCCTATAAAGAACTTAAGCAAGAAATCGATGATATGACTGAAATCTTGCCACTTGTTTCTTCACTTGCCAAACCATCAATCCGTAACCGTCATTGGGATGCAGTTATCGAACTTGTAAAATAAGAAATTCCATATCAATCAGAAACATTTACTCTTTAACAACTTTTCAAATGTCCACTTTTGTAATTCAGTGAAGACATTGAAGAAATTACTGAATCTGCTGATAAATAACTTAAACTTGAAAATACTCTTAAGGGAGAAATTATTGCATATTGGGAGGAAGCAGAACTCCAAATTAAGACCTGGAAAGGTGTTGATCAACCCTGTACTCTTGGTGGAAACATCATGGATCTTTAAGAAAAGTTAGAAGAACATCTTAATTAACTGAATTAAATGAATGCAATGAAATATGTTACTCCATTCAAGACTGAGGTAACAGATAGAATTGCACTTTTATCAGATGTCGCTGACACTATTGAAAAATGGCTCAAAGTTTAAACTCTTTGGACCAACCTCGTTTCAGTTTTCACATCTGGTGATATTGCAAAGAATCTTCCAACTGAAGCTAAACTTTTCAAAGGTATTGACAAGATTTGGCTTAAGAATATGGAAAGAGCATTCGAGACAAAGAATGTTGTCCAATGTTGTTAAAATGAATTACTTAAATCATCACTTCTTCCCATGTAAGTCGACCTTGAGAAGTGCTAGAAACAACTTGATAGCTATCTTGAATAAAAGAGAGGAGTTTTCCCACGTTTCTATTTCTGTTCTAACGCAGATCTTCTTAAGATTCTTTCTTAAGGTTCAGATCCAAATGCTGTTTAGGATGATTTTGAAAAATTGTTTGATGCAATTAACAGAGTTACATTTGATGAATAAGATAGAAAATTGATTGTTACAATTCACTAGATGTTTGCAAGTGATGAAGAAATGGTTACTCTTGATGAGGGTGTGAAAGCAGAAGGAAACATTGAAGATTGGCTTGCTAAACTTGAGAAAGAAATGTAAAGGTCAATGAAGACTATTTGTAAGACTGCAGCTCAAGATTGCTGGAACAAACCATTAAGAGAATTCTAAAATGAGTACTAATCACAAGTAGCTTTACTTGGCATTCAAATTCTTTGGACTCAAAGACTCCAAGAAGCTCTCATGAAAGGCAAAAAAGCAGATAAAACAGCTGATCTCGACAAGAAGAAGAAAGATAACGACAATATTATGAAGGAGTTAACTGCTCTATGTTTAGATGAGTCAATCAAATCTAAGCTAATCCGCACAAAGATTGAGACAATGGTGACAATTCAAGTTTATTAACGTGATAAATTCGATGAAATTATTACACTCGTTAAAACTGATAAACTTAAAGATGAAAATGACTTTGATTGGCTAAAAAACACTCGTTGTAAGTGGTCAGTTGAGGAAGCAACAATTACAGTTGAGGTTACTGATGTACTCTTTACTTATTAATATGAGTTCCTCGGTGCTAAAGAACGTCTATGTATCACTCCACTTACTGATAGATGTTATGTAACTTTATCTTAAGCTCTCGGTATGATGTATGGTGGTGCACCAGCTGGTCCCGCCGGTACTGGTAAGACTGAAACTGTAAAAGATCTTGGTCGTACTCTTGGTATCTTCGTCGTCGTAACAAACTGCTCTGATGAACATAAATTCAGAGATATGGCTAAAATCTTCAAAGGTGTTTGTTAATCTGGTCTTTGGGGTTGTTTCGATGAGTTCAATAGAATTTCCCTTGCGACACTTTCAGTCGTCGCTGCTCAAGTCGAATCAATTACTTAAGCTAAGAAGCAAAAATTGACTATGTTCATGTTCCCTAATGAAGTTAATAAAATCAGACTTGTGTAAGCTTGCGGATATTTCATTACTATGAATCCAGGTTATGCCGGTCGTCAAGAACTTCCAGAAAACTTAAAGGTACTTTTCCGTGGTGTCACAATGATGGTACCCAGCAGACCAGTTATTATGATGGTCAAACTTGCCTCTGTAGGTTACGATAAGAACAAACCACTTTCAAACAAGTTCAATATTTTGTACAAACTTTGCGAGGAATAACTTTCAAAACAACGTCATTATGATTTCGGTCTCAGAAACATTCTATCTGTCTTGCGTACTGCTGGTAACTCAAAGAGATCTGAACCTCCAGGTGCTGACGAGGAAATGATTATGGCTAGAACTCTTCGTGACATGAACTTATCTAAATTTGTGTCTCAAGATCAACCTCTTTTCGCATCTCTAATTAAAGATATTTTCCCTAAACAAACCAATATTCCAACAAAGACATATAAGACTGTCGAGGAGGCTGTTAAGGCTCACATTAACAAGATGAACTTGACAAATAAGCCATCATGGTTCATTAAAATTATTTAATTATATGAGACTGCTCAAGTACGTCACGGATTTATGTTAGTTGGAGCTGCCGGTTGCGGTAAGTCAACTATTATGAATACTTTAACAGAAGCATGGTCATCAATTCCAAATGAAAATTAAATCAGAATTACTAAGATGAACCCTAAGGCTATTACTGGTGGTGAAATGTATGGTGTAATGAATACAATTTCATAAGAGTGGGTTCCAGGTGTTTACTCCGAAATTTGGAAACGATCCAACGACAGAAAAAACAAATTTAACTCTTGGATTAATTGCGATGGTCCAGTCGATGCTATTTGGATTGAAAATCTTAATACTGTGCTCGATGATAACAAAATTCTTACACTTGCTAACGCAGAACGTATTCCTATGTCTGATAACTGCAAAATGACTTTCGAAGTAGAAAATTTAGATAATGCCTCACCAGCTACTGTATCTCGTTGTGGTATTATTTATGTATCACCACCAGATCTTTCTTGGGAACCATTATTCGAAACTTGGGCAAAAGATAGAGTTGAAACAAAGACTTTTTCTCATCCAGATGAATCTGATTGGATTAATTAGTTTGTGACCAAGTATATTGAAAAGACCAATCTTGTTATTGCTCTTTTGAAAGGGTACGATTTTAAGATGCCTTGCCCTATGATCATTCGAGTCACACAATTCTTAAGTTTATTGTAAGCTGTCCTTCTTCCACATCTTAATAAATAAGAACCAGTTGATAAAAAAGTATTTGAGTTATATTTCATTTACTGTATGGCTTGGAGTTTCGCTGGTCTCTTTGAAGTTGATGACAGACAAAGATTCCACCGTGAAATTCTTGAAAAATCAAATGCTCCTCTTCCAGCAATTTCAGCTGCACGTGCTCAAACAGATAAAGAAACTGTCTTTGATTACTGCGTTAATTATGAAACAAAGGGCTGGAAAATGTGGGAAGTTCCAGAGTGGACACCACCAAAGAGACTTGTTTTCTCCCAACTTCTGATCCCAACTTCTGATTCAATGCGTGCCGATTATATTATGGATAGAATTGCTATGTTACCATTAATTAGACACAAAGGTAGACATGAAAACTCCCTCAGAAACACCTTACTTGTTGGTGGCTCTGGTACCGCTAAAACTTCAGTTGCTATTATGTACACAAGCAAATTTGATACCAATGTTATGCTTTTCAAACGTATCAATTTCTCATCAGCTACTACACCAAGAAACTTTTAAGATTCAATCGAATCAGAAATTGAACGTAAACAAGCACGTATTTTCGTACCACCAAATAACAAAAATATGACTGTTTTCCTTGATGATATGTCTATGCCTTTCGTTAACGCTTGGGGTGATCAAATTACACTTGAAATCGCTCGTTAACTAATTGACCAAAAAGGTTTCTATTTCCTTGATAAAGATGCTCGTGGAATTTTCAAACAAATCGATAACCTACAATTTTTAGGTGCTATGAATCATCCAGGTGGTGGTCGTAACGATATTCCAAATCGTCTTAAACGTCAATTCTTCTCACTTAATATGACACCTCCAAGCAATAAATCAGTTGGAGATATTTATGGTTCAGTTCTTGGTGCACTCTTCACACCAAAGAGATATTCAGCTGATGTAGTTGCAATGAAAACTTTGCTTATTGATGCAACTATTCAAGTTTGGGAAACTGTTGGCAAGCGTCTTCTACCAACTCCAGCCAAGTTCCATTATTTATTCAATATTCGTGAACTTGCTCGTGTGTTCGGTGGTATCTGTAAAGTTGCTGCTTAATACGAACATTAAGTAATTAAGAATGTCTCAGCACTTAAAGAAAAGATTTCCCCCTAACTTTTCTTGATTGGTTTATGGCGTCACGAGTGCGAACGTACATTTATGGATAAGTTGACAAATAATCCCGATAAGAAAGTATTCAGTGAAATTTTAAATAAAACAACCAAAGAAAGATTCAGAGAATCTCTAAATTTCGATGACGATTAATTGATGACAAACATGCTATTTGCTGATTTCTAACGTAAAGATATTTATGATGAATACGGAGAATTGGTTTCAATTGCTCCTTTCGTTTATGAAGCTTGTCCAGATCTTGAAACAATTCGTAAACTTGCAAACACAAAACTTGAAGGATATAATGAAAAATTCCCAGCCAAAAAGATGTCTCTTGTTATCTTCGACGATGCACTTTTCCATCTTCTTAAAATTGCTCGTATCATTAACACATCAAGTGGTAATGCACTCCTTGTCGGTGTTGGTGGTTCAGGTAAATAATCTCTAACAAAACTTGCAAGCTTTATCTGCAGACAAACCTTCTTCTAAGTCATTCTTAATAAATAATATGGTGATACCTAATTTAAGGAAAACATTAAAGAACTTTACAATGTTGCTGGTCCAGCAGGAGGCGCAGTTACTTTCATTCTCACTGATGCTGAAATTAAATTCGAAACTTTCCTTGAAGCAATCAACTCAATGTTAGCTACTGGTGAAATTCCCGGACTCTTTGTTAAGGAAGACAGAGATTTGATTCCTCTTCAGTAAAAGAATGTGTACATGAAGGAAGCAGGTACTAAAGGAGAAGATCCCTCACCTCTACTTTTATGGAACTATTTCATCAATCGTGTCAAGGACAATTTACACACTGTACTTTGTTTCTCACCTGTTGGTACTAAATTCAGAGAACGTGCACAGAAATTCCCTTCACTCTTCTCTCAATGCAACATCGATTGGTTCTTACCTTGGCCAGAAGAGGCTCTTATTTCTGTGTCAGAGAAATTCTTAAAGAACTTTAAGATTGAAAACACTTCAGCAGTTAAAGATGCTCTCGTTATACACATGGGTAAAGTTCATTAACTCGTTACCGAAGTCTGCACAATCTATTTCTAACAAATGCGTCGTAATGTTTATGTTACACCAAAATCTTATTTGTCTTTCATTGCAATGTATCAGGATGTTTATGTTAAGAAATTCAAGGGCATTGATGTTGAAGAACAAAACATCAACAATGGTCTTGAAAAGCTCGCTGAAGCTACTCGTGGTATTGACGAACTTAAGATTGCTCTTAAAAAAGAAGATGCAACACTTAAAATTGCCGCTGATCAAACTGCAGCACTTCTAAGTGAACTTGAAGTTGAGAACAAGAAAGCCGATATCAAAGCAGCAGAAGTCGCTGGTGTTACAGATGCTTGTGTAAAACAAAAGAATACTATTACAATCGAAAAAGAACAGGCTGATAAAGAGCTCGCTGCAGCTATGCCAGCTTTAGAAAAGGCCGTTGGTGCCGTCGCAAGTATCAAACCTGCTGATATTAATGAATTAAAAGGTACCTTAAAACCAACTGATACCACTAAATTAATTATGGACGCTGTAAATATTCTATTTTAGGACCCTATGGTTCCAGTTATTCCTGGTACATTTAATATGTTGAAATAAGAAACACCATTCCTTAAAGATTCATACGATGAGTTCACATTGAAGACTCTATAGAAAGATTTACTTGTTAGACTCATTAACTTCTCAAATAATGAAAAGGATAATATTAACGAAGAAACAGTCGAACTTCTTGAACCTTACCTTACACTTAAAACAGCAAAGGGTGAAGAACTATTTACTCCAGAAGTAGCTAAGAAAGCCTCAGCAGCTTTAGCTGGTCTTTGTACTTGGGCAGCTGCTATGTCAGATTACTATAAAGCCTCTAAGATTGTGAAACCAAAACTCAGATTACTTGAACAAAGAAAAGCTGAGCTTGCAGAAGCCGAAGAAAAACTTGCCGCAGCAAATACTGAGCTTGCTGAGGTCAACAAACTTAAAGCTGAACTCAAAGCTAAGTTTGATGCTTAAATTGCTGCTCGTGATGCTCTTATGGAAAAGGCCAATAAAACAAAGAGAAAGATGGACCAAGCTAATAAGCTCATCAACTCTCTTGCTGATAACAAAACACGTTGGATTTAAACATCTAACGAGTTTAAGGCAACCAAACAACGACTTGTAGGAAATGTTGCTAAAGCTTGTGCTTTCGTTAGTTACTGTGGTCCATTTAATGCTGAGTTTAGAACTCTTCTTGCAGGATAATACTTCACTAATGACCTTATTAGCAGATCAATCCCACTCTCAGAAGATTTCAATATTACAAGTTTCCTTGTTGATTAAGTAACTATTGGTGAGTGGAGTTTGTAAAAATTACCAAGTGACGAGTTATCAATTTAAAACGGTATCATGGTAACAAGATCTTCAAGATATCCACTTATGATTGATCCATAAGGTCAAGCCATTACTTGGATTAGAGAGCGTGAACCTCTTATGAAACAGTACGACACCGTTTTTACTCTTAATGTACCAAATCTAAGAGATGCCCTTAAGATGCCACTTGAAAATGGTTATCCAGTTCTTATTGAATCCATTGAAAATGAAGTCGATCCATTACTCGATCCAGTACTTGAAAAGTAGTATACTACAAAGGGTGGTAAGAAAAAGACTATTGTTCTTGGAGGTGGAGAACCTTTAGACTATGATGACAACTTTAGACTTTACATGACATCTCGTCTTGCTAATCCTCATTTCTCTCCTGAACTTGCAGCTAAAACTACAATTATTGATTTTACTGTTACACTTGGTGGTCTTGAATAATAACTTCTTGGTCGTCTAATCTCCTTCGAACAGAAATCTCTTGAAGAGACATTAACCTAACTTTAAGAGGAGGTTACAGCAAACACTAAGATTTTGACTGATCTTGAAAATGCATTGCTTGAAAGACTTGCTAATGCACAAGGCTCTCTTTTGGATGATGTTGAGCTAATTGATGTGCTTGCTAACATTAAACTTAAATCACGTGAAGTCAATGATAAATTAGTTGAGGCCCGTGAAAAGACTGCTGAAATTGGTGAGAAACGTGAACTTTTCAGACCAGTTGCTGCTAGAGGCTCAGTCCTTTATTTCTGCATTGTAGAAATGATTTAGATCAATTGGATGTACAACACTTCCCTTGCTTAATTCCTTGGTCTGTTCTATTGGTCAATTTCTAACTCTGCTAAAGCATAACTTGTTAAAGATCGTGTATAAAACATTATTGTAGCACTTACCAAGAAAGTCTATAGATATATTAACAGAGGTCTTTTCGAAAGAGACAAGGTCACATTCAAACTTATGATGTGCTTCAAGATTTTAATTAAAGCAAATATCTTGACTTCAGCTGATGTAGGAGTTTTCTTAAAGGCTGGTTCAGGTATTGATGATCGTAACAAAAAATACAATTGGATGGATAATAAAGTTTGGCTTAATATTGTCGCCCTTTCAAAACATAAGTTTGGAAACGATCACAGTTTCTTCTACAAAGAATTACCTGAACGTATTGGACGTCTTGAAAAAGAATGGAGAAAGTTCTTCGATGAGAATGAACCTGAGAATGCAATTATACCAGATTTTGAAGAAAAAATTGCAGCAGATCAAAACATTGGTCATTTCTTGCATCTTTGTTTAATCCGTTCAGTTCGTGAAGATAGAACTGTTTTAGCTTGTAACTAGTTTATTAAGAAGGTTCTTGGAGACTACTTTACCCAACCAGTCACTGATTAAATTTCTGAAATTTGGGAAGAATCTTTAAACAATAGACCAGTTCTTTATTTACTTTCCGCTGGTGCAGATCCAACTAATACAATTGACGAATTTGCCAAGAAGAAAAAACAATTCCCAACTAACAAAGTTTCTATGGGAGAAGAGTAAGAAAAACCCGCCGAATAAGCTATTGTCAATGCTGGTTTCCGTGATGGAAGATGGTTAGTTCTAAATAACTGTCACTTGTCACTTGAATTCATGGCAAAGATGGAAGAAATTTTAAATCCAAAGGGTAAAGAAGTTCATGAAGACTTCCGTCTATGGATTACTTGTTAAGAAAGTAAAGAATTCCCACTTGGTCTTCTCTAAATGGCCATTAAAGTAACTACAGAACCTCCAAAGGGTCTTTAAGCTGGTATTGCTCGTACATTCTCAACAATGATAAATTAAGATTTCCTTGAAAAAGTTGAACCATATGAAAAATGGAGAGCTATGGTATTTACTCTATGCTTTATGCATTCAATTGTATAAGAAAGAAGAAAGTTCGGTCCTTTAGGTTTCTGTATTGGATATGAATTTAACAATTCAGATTTAGAAGCTTCTCTGCTTTACATTGAAAAACACATGACTATGTGCGCTTCAAATGGATCATCTCTTTCCTTCAAAGCTATGTAATATATGACTTGTGATGTACAATATGGAGGCAGAATCACTGATGATCTTGATAGAGAAATGTTTATTACTTATGGTGCTCTCTGGATTACTGAAGAAGTCTTTAAAGAGAAATATCCATTTAATACATTAATTACTGACTTCTAATACTAGATTCCTGATTTCTCTGAGCATTCTAAGTATTTAGAATACATAAACACTCTTCCAGAACGAGATAATCCTCTTATTTTTGGTCTTAATGGTAACGCTGATCTAACATATCGTCTTAAAGAATCAGGTGAAATGATTGCTATTTTGATCGACACAATGCCAAAAGAATCATCTGGTTCAGGTGGTAAATCACGTGAAGAAGAAGTTAAAGAAAAACTTTAAACTGAACTAATTAAGTTATTACCACCAGACTTTGTTGAAAACGATATCGATGAAAAATTGAAGACATTGAAGGGTCCAAAGGGTTTGACCGACACAGGAAAGGCAATTCCTTTAAACGTTTTCCTCTTCTAGGAACTTTAAAGATTGTAACGTGTCCTTGATATTGTCCGTGGCACTATGAACGATATGGTTCTTGCAATTGATGGTTAAATCATTATGACATCTGAACTTGTTGATTGCATCAATGCTGTTTCAGATTTCAGAGTACCAAGAAAATGGTAATTTGATCCAACAGGTGTTGAAATTTCATGGTTGACTCCAGGTTTAGCAGCATGGCTCAAAGGTTTAATTGATAGACATCATTAATTAAATAATTGGTTAACCTCACCAAACCGTGAAAGACCACCATCATTCTGGTTGACTGGTTTCTTCAATCCACAAGGTTTCCTTACATCAATGAAACAAGAGGTTACTCGTTAACACAGAGGCGAATAATGGTCACTTGACGAAGTAGATTACAAGACTGAAGTCACAAAAGATATTATCCCAGGAGATGATGGTCGTATTGAAGGTAAAGTCATTAAAGGTGTCGATGAAGGTGTATTGATTCATGGTCTTTATCTTGAGGGTTCATAATGGCACAGAGCTGATAGACGTTTCGAGGAATAAACAAGCAAAGATCTTTTCTTCCCCTTCCCAATTATTCACGTTTCAGCTGAATCTACCAATAAGGAATAAATGGACAAAGCAGCATCAAAGAAGGCTGATTAAGGCAGCAAAGACAAGACTCATTACTTCACACCAGTATATAAATATCCTAAGCGTAATGACAGATACTTGATCTTTAGAGCTTTCCTTAGAGCAGATGCACCACCAGGAGTATTGAAATTATCTTAAGGTGTAAACCCAGTAATGAACTGGAAGTTAAAGAGTGTTGCT
>Ga0007751_10217396_pt1 | contig 13945 bp, 1 predicted proteins | sample LauGreSBDMM110SN_FD_61640 | JGI IMG/M metagenome (GOLD analysis project Ga0007751, IMG submission 61640) | Metatranscriptome of freshwater lake microbial communities from Lake Michigan, USA - Su13.BD.MM110.SN (Metagenome Metatranscriptome) | ecosystem: Environmental > Aquatic > Freshwater > Lake...
ATTATTAAATAATAATTATAAAATATATATAAATAATTTAGGTAATGCAATTAATATAATAATTATATATATACTATAATGGGAGACGAAGAAGGTGAAAAGAAGAAGGATGTTCGCTTTGATATTATTAAGAAGCGTATTGATTCAGGCTTCCCAAAATTAGCAGGACCAAAATTAGATAAACTTTTACTAACAGATGAAGTTCGTGAAATAGTACAACAATTTTGTGATGATGAACATCATAGATGTTTAGTAGTTCCTGAAACAATGAAATTAGATACTGTTATACCATCAAAATTATCGAAAGGAAAAGTTTTATTATTAATAAAATTAAATTCATGTGTATTAACACCTGAAAATATTCCAACAACTGTTGTTGCTATGGAAATGGGTGGTTCAAGTCCATTTGAACATTTAGAATTATTAGCTAATGAGATATTTTTACCAGTTTTATCAAATCCACAAAATCAAGAAAAATGGGGTGAAGTACCAACAAGAGAAATTATGGATCGTTTTCATAATTTTTTATCAAGTGCAACAATATTATGTGGTCAAATTAAAGGTGAAACAAGATTACCTATGCCACCTATTGATTTAGCTGGTGGGCCAACATCTGGTAAGAATAGAATCTCTTTATTGGAAGGTGCTATAATTACATGGACTAAACAAATAAGAAGTGTATTAAAACAAGATCCAGAATCACAATTAAAAGCAGGTATGCATCCAACACCAGATGTTGAAATTGAATTTTGGAGAAATAAAGCTGGTAATTTGAATAGTATATTTGAGCAATTACAAGGTCAAAAAATTAGACGTGTATTACGTGCATTAGATCAATCAAAAAGTACTTATTGTACAACATTTGCACGTTTATGTAAAGAAGTATTTACAGCACGTATGGAAGCTAATGATAATACTAAATATTTACGTACACTTGAACAATGGTTTCAATTATTAAATGGTGAAGATGATTTCCCTAAAACTGTTGAATTATTTAAACCAATGTTACATATTATTCTATTAATATGGAAGAATTCTAAGCATTATAATACACCAGCACGTTTAGTTGTCCTTATGAGAGAAATATGTAATAGTTTAATTGCTCAAGCAACTAAATATGTTTCAGGTGAACAAATATTTGCTATGATTGACAATAAAGAAGCGAATCAAGCTGTTCTTATGCTTAAAACAACTTTACAAGTTTGTGGTTTCTTTAAATCAACATATTTTGATTATAAAACTACAGCTAATGCAGAATGTCCAGCTAATCCATGGAAAATACCAGCTAATGCATTATTTATGCGTTTAGATAATTTCCTTGAAAGATGTCATGATATTTTAGATTTAACACAAACTATTGTTCAATTTAATAAATTAGCAACAATAGAGGTTGGTGGTACTAAAGGTAAGACATTAACAGCATCAATTAAACAGATATATGACGATTTCTTACATGCTGTTGAAAAATTTAAAAATGTTCAATATGATATTATGGATGTAGGTGCTAAATCATTTGATGATGATTTCTATGAATTCCGTTGTTCAATTAAAGAGCTTGAAAGAAGACTTGGTGCTGTTGTTAGTTTAGCTTTTGATGATTGCTCTACTGTATATGGACGTTTTAAATTACTTGATAGTTTTGAAGGTCTTCTTGAACGTCCAATTATTCAAGATGAATTGGAAAAGAAGTATATTAGCTTAGTACAATCATATGGCTCTGATTTAAAATCTGTTCAAGAATTATTCTTACAATATCGAGATAGTTGTCCAATAGCATGGAATCTTCCACCTATTGCTGGTGCTTTAACATGGTGCAGAGGTTTAGTTGAAAGAATTCAAATCCCTATGGCTAAATTAAATCAATTAGAGAAGTCTATTTTAGAAAGAGAAGAAGCTAAAGAGGTCTCAAAAGTATATCTTACAATTATAGCATCATTACAAGAATTTGAAAATCAAAAGATTGAAGAATGGGGTCGTGATGTTGAACTAAGTTCTCATGCTAAACTTAAACTTCCACTACTTGTAAGAAATTCTGAAACTAGATTATTATCAGTTAATTTTGATCCAGCATTGGTAAGATTATTAAGGGAAGTCAAGTATTTCTTATTATTAGGATTTAGTGTACCAGATACTGCTTTAGAAATTTATCAAAAGGTAGAAACATTTAGACGATGGACTGGTAACTTAGATTTGATTGTTAATCAAAATAATGATGTCTTACTAATGCTTTTACCTGTTGAACGTCCTCTTGTTCAACCATATCTCACAAAATTTGATACTGCAATTGAAAAAGGATTAACTACAATGAATTGGAATAGCAATGGTATTACTGAATTCATTCAAGATTCTATGGACCAAGTTCATATTGTTGGCGAAGTTGTTGAAACAATGAAATCAAATCTTCGTCAAATTAATGAGCATCTTCAATCTTATAGTAAACCACTTCTTGTACGTAAACCTAAGCCTGTTGTTAAGGATGAGTTTGAACGTGAGCATAAGAATCTTGTTAAGGAGAAATATGCTGATATTAAGGAAGGTGGTAAGGCTATTCATCAAATGGTTAAAGATACTAACAAAGTATTACGTGTATCAAATGCATCAAATGATTGGAGAGCATATGTAGATTTTGTTAATAATGTTGTTGTTGAAGGTATTTCTCAATGCGTTCAAACATCATTAGACTTCCTTTACGAGCAACTTGATCCTGTTATCATTGCTAAAGAAGACAAAATGCCAATGATTGAAGTTAAACTTGAGCTTGTTTCTGTTCGCGGTGCTGATGAAATCCGTCGTGATGAGGTGCGTTTTATTCCTGAACTTCAAGAAGCTGGTGGTAAAGGTGTTCGTGATTTAGTTAATAGTTGGATTGGTTCATTTTTTAACGTAGCTACTCAATTCAAACGTCTTGATAATGAGGGTACTTATCTTCGTGAGATTCACTCCGATTATAATGTTATGATGATAATGTCTAGTATTAATGAAGTATTAGAAAAGAATGAAGCAAGTTGCATGGCTCTTCGTGCTCAATATGATCGTCATAGTCACTTATGGCTCACTGACATGAATGAATTCTTTGAAAACTTCAAAGCTGATGCTGTTATTGAAACTCCAGCTGGACAGACACTTCTGAATCTTGAAAAATATGATGCCGCTATTACTAAATATGAAGAAATTAGAGCTGCATTAAATGAATTAAAACCATCAGTTGATGTTGGATGGATTCGTATTAATACACAACCAATCAAATCTCAACTCATGACATGGACAATGAAATGGAATGAAATGTTTACCAATTACTTGAAAACTAATCTAATTGAGAAGTTAAGTACGCTTGATAAGTTCATGGGTGTTGTCAATAAAGGTCTTGATATTGAAGTAGTTGAAGGTAAAGAAGGTAAGGATGCTCTTCGTGCTGTTATGGAATGTATTCGTGATGTACGTAAAGCTATTGATGCTTATAATGAGCTATTCGAACCACTTCAAAAAATTCTTTCATGTCTTAAAAATCATGGTGCTGATATCTCTGCCCTTCCTAGAATTGTTCCAGATAAAACTGTTCAAGATTATCTTGATGAAGCCCCAATGATATGGGATGCTGTATTGAAGAAGACATTCCGTAAAAAGGAAGAAATTATGCCAATTCAATTACAAGAAATGACTTTCTTAAAAGAAGACTTAGAAAACTTCTTCTTGACTATTCGTGAATTTAGAAATGGTTTCCGTGCTAATGCACCATTTGCATTCACAGGTTCACCATCAGAAGCATATAAGTTAATGGATGCACATGCTCGTCAATTAGTCGAAAAGGAAGTCGAAGCCAAGGCATTCAATGAAAAAGAAGAATTATTTGAATTACAAATATCAAAGTATCAAGAAACTAATGACACTCGAACTGAATTAAGATTATTAAAATATGTATGGGATATGAAGGCCCTTGTTATTAGTTCATTTGAATCATGGAATACTCTTCTATGGAATGATATTAAAACTGATGATCTTGAAGATGCTAATAAAAACTTATCAAAGAATCTCCGTAAGATGGCAACTGATTATCAAGTTATTAAACAATGGGCCGTGTATCGTTCTATTGAAGAATCGATTAAAAACATGAGCATCATTTTACCTTTAGTTAATGATTTACATTCCCCTGCTTTAAGAGATAGACATTGGAAAAACTTGGCTAGAGTATGTGGTGTTAAGAGTATTGATGCTAATGATCCTAAATTCACTTTCGATGATATCGTTAAACTTAAAGTTCATGAACATGCTGAAGACGTTGAAGAAATCGTTGAAACAGCAACTAAAGAGTTGAAAATTGAACGTAAATTATTGGATATTGAACGTATATGGAAAGATGTTAAGATGGACTATGCTCCTCATAATGATACTGAAATGTTCTTAATCAAACCAAGTGAAGAAGTTATTGAAAACTTGGAAGGACATCAGCTTGAGCTACAAACCATGATTGGTATGGGTAAGTTCGTTGATTTCTTCAAGGATCGTGTTCTTAGTTGGCAAACTGCTCTAGGTGGTGTTGAAGATGTATTAAAAGTATGGATTAATGTCTCAAGAGCATGGGCATCTTTAGAGAGTATTTTCCTTGCATCTGCTGATATTAGATCACAGTTACCTGATGATACTAAACGTTTTGAAGGTCTTGATTCTGAATTCAAAGAATTAATGAAGATGGCAATTGAAGAGACTAATGCTAAAGCTGTATGCTCTGCTGATGGTCGTTTAGAATCATTACAAAGTATGATGCAACGTCTAGATCAATGCCAAAAATCACTCAATGAATATCTTGACCAAAAGAAGAAAATATTCCCACGTTTCTATTTCGTATCTAACGTCGCACTTCTTGATATGCTTGCTAATGGTACAAATCCACCAAAGATCATGAAATACCTAGGTGATTGCTATGATTCCCTTGATGAACTTGTCTTTGTTAAAAATGAAAAAGGCGAAAAGAATGTTAAGTTGGCAAATGAAATGGTTGCTAAGGATAAGGAGCGTGTTATGTTACATGAGAACTTCCCTCTTGAAGGTGAGGTCGAACGTTATCTTAACAACTTAACTGAATGTATGAGAATAACATTAAAGTTACGTATGCAAGATGGTTATCATACTGCAGCTAACTGGGATGTTGATAAAGATAAAGCTCGTCATATTTGGTTATTTGATTATCCTGCTCAAATAGTCGTAACAACAACTCAAATTTATTGGACTGAAGAATCAGAAGCATCCCTAGAAGATCTTGCCAGTGGTCAAGAAGATGCTGTTAAAAGATATCTTGCAACATGTAACCAACGCTTACAAGAATTAATTAAGCTTGTACTTGGTGATTTGAAGAAGGCTGATCGTGTTAAAATTATTACTATTATTACTCTTGATGTCCACGGACGTGATGTTATTCAAAAATTAATAGATGAAAAAGTTGAAGGTATCGATGCATTCTTATGGCAACAACAGCTTCGTTTCTATTGGATCAACCCTACTCTTGATACTGAAATTAGAATCTGTGATTTCCGAACTAAATACTTCTATGAATGGATTGGTAATACTGGTCGTCTTGTCATCACACCATTAACTGATCGTTGTTATGTTACTTTATCTATGGGATTAAGACTTTTCCTTGGTGGTGCACCTGCTGGTCCTGCTGGTACTGGAAAGACCGAAACTACAAAAGATCTTGCACGTGCCTTAGCTCTTCCTTGCTATGTGTTCAACTGCTCTGATCAAATGAACTATCAAACTATGGCTGATATATTTAGAGGTTTAGCACAAACTGGTACATGGGGATGTTTTGATGAATTCAATCGTATTTCTATTGAAGTGCTTTCTGTCGTTGCTACACAAGTAAAGAGTGTACAAGATTGCATTAAGAAATATGCCATCGTTGCTAATCGTGAGCCTGAATTCCAAAATGTACCAGCTGGATTACCACCAGTTAAAGTTGGTAACTTTATCTTTGAAGGTGATCTTATCGCATTAGTACCAACATGTGGTTTCTATATTACTATGAACCCTGGTTATGCTGGTCGTACTGAATTACCAGAGAACTTGAAAGTCCTTTTCAGATCATGTGCTATGATTCGTCCAGATCTTAAGCTTATCTGCGAGAATATGCTTATGAGTGAAGGTTTCCAACTAGCTCGTGAGCTATCAATTAAATTCGTCACATTATATGAACTTTCATCAGAATTATTATCCAAACAAGCTCACTATGATTGGGGTCTTCGTGCCGTCAAATCTGTGTTACGTGTTGCTGGTCAATTAAAACGTGGTGAACCTGACAAAACTGAGGATGTTCTTCTTATGAGAGCTCTTCGTGATTTCAACACACCAAAGATTCCAGCCATGGATACACCAATCTTCTTACGTTTAATTGCTGATCTTTTCATGGGTCTTGAAGCTCAACTACAAGTCAATGAAAAATTAAAAACTGTTGTCGCCATTGTTGCAAAAGAAGAGAAACTTCAACAGGATGAAGCCTTTTTACTTAAAGTATTACAATTCCAAGAGTTGCTTGATGTTCGTCACTCTGTCATGCTTCTTGGACCAACAGGTTGTGGTAAGACAACTATTTGGCGTACACTTGTTAATACTCATAACTGGGATATGGAGAAGATGACATACAAGACTAAACGTACTTGTGTTTTTGAACCAGTCAATCCAAAGGCTGTCAGTGGTGATGAATTGTACGGTTACATGACCTTATCAAAGGATTGGAAGGATGGTGTTTTATCCATTATTATGAGAGGTATGGCAAAGAACATTCCTGATCAAGGTTTCCATGATTATCAAACATACAAATGGGTAGTTCTTGATGGTGATATTGATGCTGTTTGGATCGAATCAATGAACACTGTCATGGATGATAATAAAGTTTTAACACTTGTATCTAACGAACGTATCCCATTATCAGAAGCAATGAGAATGGTTTTCGAAATCAACTCACTTAAGAATGCAACACCAGCAACAGTCTCACGTGCTGGTATTTTATATATTAACGAAAGTGATATCGGTTGGCGTCCTTTCATGGAAAGTTGGATGTTAAAACGTGGCTTAGCTGGATTAGATCCCGGAGATTTTGAGAAATCAGTGTTACCTGGATTATTTGATAAATACATTGATGCTACTAATGAATCTGTTCGTAGAGGCTTCAAAGAATGCACACCTTTATACTTATTGAATAAAGTAACGACTATTATATATCTATTAGAAGGCCTGCTGGAGGCGATACCTTATGATAATAAAACACCAGCAACTGTAGAAAATATATTCATTTTCTGTGTTATGTGGGCATTTGGTGGTCCCATGATTATTGATAAGGCTGGCGACTTTAGAAAATTATTTAGTGAGCAATTCTCTACCACTTTTGGACAGAAATTCCCAAAAGAAGGTCAATGCTTCGACTATGTTTGGTCATTTGAAGACGATGCTTTCGTTGAATGGACAACAAAGGTGCCTAAGTACCAACCAATTCCTATTGGTGGTGGTAATGGTGAAACTCCTTTCTCACAGCTATTCGTACCTACAGCTGATACTGTTAGATTGACATATTTACTTAATATGTTATCAAGAAAGAGTAGGCATTGTATGTTAGTAGGATCAGGTTCTGGTAAGACCTCATTGATCTCTCAATACACTGGTAGTCTTGATAAAGATACTGATGGTTTCCTAACTGTTAATGTTAACATGTCTTATTATACTGATTCAAAGAGATTACAAACAGAGTTAGAGTTACCTATCGATAAACGTTCTGGTCGTCGTTTTGGTCCACCAGCTAGTAAACGATTAATCGTATTCATTGATGATCTTAACTTGCCTTATATTGAAACTTATGGTACACAAAATGCTATTGCTCTTCTCACACAACACATGGCATATGGTACTATATTTGATAGAACTGATTTAGGTTTCAGAAAAGAGTTAGTAGATATGCAATACATCACTGCTATGAATCCTACAGCAGGTTCCTTTACTATTTGTGAACGTGCTCAACGTCAATTCGCAACATTTGCATGTCTGATGCCTTCTAAGGCTGATTTGACTACCATTTTCAAATCACTCATGGCTGGGCATGTTGCTGGATTTTCACAAGCTGTTACTGATTCATGTGATAAAATCGTTGAAGCCTCATTGGTACTATATGAAGATGTTAGTAAGAAATTCCTTCCATCTGCACTTAAGTTTACATACAATTGGACATTAAGAGAGCTTACTAATATCTTCCAAGGTATCTGCTTAATGCGTCAATCAGATTACAATACATATCCAGATGTATGTAAGATATGGGTACATGAATGTGCTCGAGTAATCGCTGATCGTTTCTTCACACTACCTGAATATGAAATATATGACGGTCTTTTAAGAGAAGTTATGAAGAAACAACTAGGCATAGCTAATTGTGATGATATATTAAAGCAATGTATTGTCTATACAGCTTTCGCTAATTCAAACACAGGAGCATATTTACCAGTCGACTCAGCTGAACAACTAAAGAAAATTGTTGATGCTAAATTATACGAATATAATGAATCCAATGCTATTATGGATCTTGTGCTTTTCGATCAAGCAGCTGAACATATCTGTAGAATTAGTCGTATTATTTCAAATCCTCAAGGTAATGCTATGCTTATCGGTGTAGGTGGTTCTGGTAAACAATCCTTATCACGTCTAGCTGCATTCATTAGTGGTTTTGAAGTACGTCAATTACAAGTAACAGGCTCATTCAAGGTTGATGATTTACTTGAAGCATTTAGAGAGATGTTCAAACAAAGTGGTGTTAAAGGCATTCCTATTGTATTCTTAATGACAGATACACAAGTAGTTGATGATAGATTTTTGATTTATATTAATGCTATTCTTGCATCAGGTTGGATCTCTGGTCTGTTTGCTAAGGATGAAATTGATGGTATGCTTGGTGCATTACGTAATGAAGCAAAATCTGCTGGTGTCCCAGATGTTCCTGAGGCTATGCTTAATTTCTTAATCAGTCGTGTCCGTACAAATCTTCATGTTGTTCTTTGTTTCTCTCCTGTTGGTGATATCTTCCGTGTACGTGCTCGTCGTTTCCCTGCTCTTATTATGAGTACAGCAATTAATTTTTTCCATCCATGGCCAAGAGATGCATTGATTTCTGTCGCTTTTAAATTCCTTGATGATGTTGAATTACCTACTGAGGAGATTCGTAATAATTTAGCTGTTCATATGGCTGAAGAACACTTATCAGTTACTGATAGATCAAAGAAATATTTCGAGACACAAGGACGTTTCAACTACGTGACACCTAAATCATTTTTAGAACTTATTAACTTCTATAAATACTTACTTGGAGAAAAGCGTAAGAGTGTTAATTACCTCATTGATCGTTTGGATTCCGGTCTATCTGTCATTAAAAAGACTTCAGCTGATGTTGCTGAGCTTCAAGTTGATTTAGCTCATCGTATGGAAGTTGTAGCTGCTGCTGTTATTGCAACTAATGCACTTATTGAAGAAATCGGTGTACAACGTGCTGATGCTGATGTACAAAATGAACTTGCTGGTATTGAAGCTGAAAAGGCTGGTAAGGCTAGTGCAGAAGCTGCTGAGATTGAAGAGCAAGCAGAAGCTGAGTTAAGTCAAGCTAAACCAGCTATGGAGGCTGCTGCTGCTGCTGTCGATTGTCTAAGTAAAGGTATGCTTACAGAGTTGAAATCATTACCTAATCCACCTGCTGGTGTAGATATGATCACATCAGCTTGTCTGATTTTGATTGAAAAGGAATACAAGAATTTCAAATGGGATCGTGCAAAGAAAATGATGGCTAACGTCGATCAATTCAAGGGTAGATTACAATCATACCGTGGTGAAGATATGACAGAAGATGAAGTCAATAGATTACAACCATTCTTATCAGATCCTATGTTCGATCCTAAGGTTATGGAAAGTAAATCTATGGCTGCTGCTAACTTATGTAACTGGGTCGTAAATATCGTAAGATTCAATAGAATTTATGTCAAGGTTAAGCCACTTATGGATTCACTTGAGGCTGCAAGAGCTTCAAAGGCTGCAGCTGAAGCAGCACTTGCTGCTGCTCAAGCTATAGTAGCTGCTGTTAATGCTAAACTTGCTGCTTTAGGTGAAAAATTCCAACAAGCAACTGATGAAAAGAATGAAGTTGAAGCTCAAGCTGCTGCAGGTAAAGCCCGTTTAGGACTTGCTGAAAGACTTGTCGGTGGTCTTTCATCAGAAAATGATCGTTGGGGTAAAGAAATCGATAAACTACGTGAGTCTTCAACAACATTGATTGGAGATTGTATGCTTGCAGCTGGTTTCGTTTCATATGTTGGTTCATTTGATCAACCTAACAGAGAATTCTTATGGAAGCTTACATGGAGTCCTGATCTAGTGGATAGAAGAATCCCAATGTCTCCAGGTGTTGATCCATTAACTATGCTTACAAATGATGGTAACAATGCTAAGATGATCTCTGAAGGTTTACCATCTGATAGAATTTCAATTGAAAATGGTTCAGTTATTACCAACTGTAAGCGTTGGCCATTATTGATTGATCCTCAAACTCAAGGTATCAAATGGTTACGTACAAAGGAAGAACCAAATGGATTACAAGTATTCCAATTGAATCAAAAGGGATGGCAACGTAAAGTAGAACAAGCCATCATGAATGGTCAAGTCGTCATTATTGAAAATCTTGGTGAGGATATTGATGCTACAATGGATCCTGTTCTATCACGTGCTATATACAAGAAAGGTAAAGCTGCTTACATAAGATTTGGTGGTGAAGAAATCGAATATGATAAGAAATTCAAACTATACTTACAAACCAAGCTATCTAACCCTCACTATAAACCTGAGATTGCTGCTCAATGTACTATTATTAATTTTATTGCAACTGAGCGTGGTCTTGAAGATCAATTACTTGCCAAATCTGTAGGAAAAGAACGTCCTGAACTTGAAGAGAAAGCTCAGAATCTTCAAGCGGCCTTCCAACAGTATAAGATTAGATTAGTTGAGCTTGAAGATGATCTTCTTGAACGCTTAGCTAATGCTCCTGAGGATATCTTAAGTGATATAGCATTGATTGAAGGTCTTGAATCAACCAAAGCTGCTTCCATTGAAATTAATAAAGCCGTCGAAGAAGGTAAAAAGACTGAAATTGAAATTAACATCGCTCGTGAAGTATATCGTCCAGTTGCTTCAGAAGGTGCTATGCTTTATTTCTTAATGACAAAGCTATGTACTATTGAACACATGTATCAATATTCCCTTGATAGTTTCGTCATGTACTTCTACTTCTCTATTGATAGAGCTCAACCTGCTGAAACTATTGCTCAAAGAGTTTTAAATCTTAAAGCAAGTCTTCGTATTACTATGTATACCATGGTTAGTAGAGGATTGTTTGTTAGACATAAGCTTATCTTCTTATCACAATTAACATTCAATTTAATGAAGCGTGGTAACTTAGGTGATGATCAATTACTCAATGATGTCCACTTCCAATTCTTATTACGTGGTCCAAGAAAAGAAGGTGCTGAAGAGAATCCTATCTCATGGTTACCTAAATCATCATGGGAAGCTTGCTTAGCATTATGTGATCTTGAAGAATTCCAAAAATTCTGCAGTGATCTTGTTGAAGCAGCCCCTCGATTTAGAGAGTGGTTCAATCATATTACCCCAGAGAGTGAGAAGTTACCATTAGATTGGGCTGGTCTTGATAGAACACCATTCCAAAAGATGTTAGTTGTTAGATGTTTAAGACCTGATCGTATTGCAACTGCTTTAATGGATTTCATTCGTGTTGTATTACCTGATGGTAATGCTTATGCTGATTGTGATGGTGCATTGAGTAGTGTTGCTATTTTAGATAACTGCTTAGCTGATTCAACACCAGCTGTACCTATATACTTTATTCTATCACCTGGTGCTAACGTTATGGGCGATTTAGATAACTTAGCAGGTAAGTATGGTTATGTTCCTGGTGAATCTTACCATAACGTATCAATGGGCCAAGGTCAAGATGTTATTGCTATGAGAAATCTTGAAAATGCTCATCGTAATGGTCATTGGGTTGTTCTTAATAACGTCCATCTCATGCCTCGTTGGTTAATCGAACTAGAAAAACGATTAGATGAGTTTGCATTAGAAGGATCACATAAGAGGTTTAGATTATTCTTATCTTCTGATGCTGCTAATAGTATTCCTATTGGTCTCCTCAATAGATGTATTAAGATTACTAATGAGCCTCCAGCTGGTTTGAAAGCTAATATTAAGAGAGCATTTGCATCTTTAAATAAAGAGACTTTCGAAGAGTATGATAGTAAGATGAAGAGTATTCTCTTTGGCTTATGTCACTTCCACGCTGTTATGCTTGAACGTAAACAGTATGGTCCTATGGGTTTCAATATGATGTATCCATTCTCCATCGGTGATCTTCGTGACTCTGCTGTTGTCTTAAGTAACTATATGGAAAATTCTGGCGGTGGAAAAATCCCATGGGCAGATTTGAAATATATTTTCGGTGAGATTATGTATGGCGGTCACATCGTTAACGATTTTGATCGTAAAATGTGTAATTGTTATTTAGATTATTACATGAAAGATGAATTATTAGATGAGACTGAATTATATCCATATAATGATGAGGAGAAGAATCTATCCTTTATGTCACCATCACCAACTGCATATGATAAATATTTGGAATATATTGATACAGCCTTAACTCAAGATACACCTATTGCATTTGGATTACATCCTAATGCTGAGATTGATTTTAGAACAACACAATCTAATCGTATTTTACAAACAGTATTAGAATTACAACCTCGTGATGCTGGTGGTGAAGGTGGTGGTGCAACACCAGATGAAATCAGTGCTGGTGTTACTACTGATATTCTTGATAGATTTGGTGAAAAGAAATTCGATGTCGAAGATATTGCTCGTAGTTTAGAAGAGATTGGTCCATATCAAAACGTCTTCTTACAAGAGCAAGCCGTCATGAATAACCTCCTCACAGAAATTGTACGTTCATTAAAAGAATTACAATTAGGTTTTGCTGGTGAACTAACAATGTCTGATGCTATGGATAACTTAAAGAGTGCTCTATACTTAGATAGAGTACCAGCAGCATGGTCAAAATTATCATGGCCATCATTACGTCCATTATCATCATGGTTAACTGATTTTAATTTACGTTTAACTCAACTTGAAGAATGGCAAAACAATCCATCAGAGATTCCTAAAGTTACATGGCTATCAGGATTATATAACCCTCAATCATTTTTAACTGCTATTTGTCAAGTAAGTGCACAAAAAAATCAATGGGAATTAGATAAATTAGTAACATGGACTGATGTTACTAAAAAAGTAGCTGTCGAAGAAGTTGAAGTAGCATTAAAACCAGAAATGGGTGCATATGTTACTGGTTTTAGTTTACAAGGAGCTCGTTGGGATATACCCGGCAACGTTCTTGAAAGATCAAAACCAAAAGAAATGTTTTGTAAAATGCCTATTATTAATGTTAAAGCTTTAGCAGCTGACAAAGTTGATATATCACAAGGTATTTTTGTATGTCCAACATATAAAACAGAATTCCGTGGCCCTACTTATGTTTTCTGTGCACAGCTTAAGACTAAGGCTGTTCCTGCTAAGTGGGTCCTTGCAGGTGTTGCTTTAATATTAGATGTGCAATAGTAAATTAGTAAGATGGAGATGGATCATATAGTGTTCATATTGTTATATATATATATATATATTCATTGACGATAATGATGATGATGATAATAATGATAATAATAAGTTTGGTGTAATCATTTGGAATGATACTTATTATTATTAGCATCATCATCACTATTATTATTATTATTATTAGAATAGAATAACTTCATTTTGTATAAATTTATCATCATCATTATCATCATTATCATCATCATTATCATCATTA
>Ga0007751_10049457_pt1 | contig 13916 bp, 1 predicted proteins | sample LauGreSBDMM110SN_FD_61640 | JGI IMG/M metagenome (GOLD analysis project Ga0007751, IMG submission 61640) | Metatranscriptome of freshwater lake microbial communities from Lake Michigan, USA - Su13.BD.MM110.SN (Metagenome Metatranscriptome) | ecosystem: Environmental > Aquatic > Freshwater > Lake...
TAATTATACAACGTCCATAACTGCAACGACACCAGCGAGCACCCACTTACCTGGATCAAGCTTAGTCTTTAATTGTAATGAGTATACGTATGTTGGACCACGTTGTTGAGTTTTATATACTGGACATGAGAATATACCTCTTTCTTCTCTTTCTATTAAAGCTGGACGGACATTGATAACTGGTAATGGTACATACATTTCTCTTGGTTTACTTGGTTCAAGCATAGCTGTTTGTAAATTCCATGAACCACCCTCTAAGTATAATCCAACAATATATGTACCATCTTTAGCTGGTGTTGTCATCTCTTCAGCTTCCATTTTCTTTGTTACATCTGTAAGAAGTGATAATTTATCTAATTCTAAACCTTGAGCTTGTGCAGTTGATTGCATTACTGCTGTTAAAAAGGATTGAGGGTTAAATAATCCAGATATCCATGTTACTACAGGTGTATCAACTGGATTATTAGCCCAATCATTAATTTGTGCAATACGTTTTTGAAGATCAGATAACCAACCTGCAAGAGTTCTTAAAGATGGATATGCAAACATCTCCCATCTCTTTGGTACTCTATCAAAAAATAATGATGTAGCTAATTCTTCCATAGCATCAGAAACAGTGAGATCACCTTTAAAGCCTTGATCTAGTTCAATTAAAGATCTTACTATTTCTCCTACTAAGATATTCATACGTTCACATTCTTGAAGAACAACATTTTGAAATGGTCCTACTTCTTCAATATTCGCTGCTATTTTATCAATTTCGAATTTAACGTCACGCAATGATTCAAGAACATCTTGAATAATAGCCTCTGCCACCTGTTGTTGACTTGTTCCTTCTCCAGATCCCCCTTCTTGTGATGATGCTGATAATTCTAATACAGTACGTAGTAATTCTTCTGAAGTTTGAGTACGGAATCCAATTTCAGCATTAGGATGTAAACCAAAAGCAACAGGTGTTTCAACTTTTAAGTTTTCTTCTAAGTGTTCAACTACACGTTCGTAGTTGGATGAGACTGGTGGAGCCTTAAACACATCTGCACCTGGAGGAGCATCATAATATGGATAAAGTGGCATTTCATCTAATAAATCTTCTCGCATATAGAATTCCAAGTAAGTAGTAGCTAATAATCGATCGAAGTCATTGACGATGTGTCCTCCATACATAATCTCTCCAAACAAATATCTCAAGTCTGCCCATGGAATCTTTGCTGGTGCACTCTCCATATAGTTACGTAATACTGCTGCAGAGCATTGAAGGTCACCAATAGAGAAAGGATACATCATATTATATCCTTTAGCTCCAAATTTCTTACGTTCAACAACTACTGCGTGGAATTGGCATAATCCAAATAGGATGCCTTTAGTTCTAGGCTCAAATTCTTCATATGCCTCTCTAGAAAAGCTAGCAAATGCTTGCTTCAAATTAGCTTTGAATCCAGATGGAGGATCAGATGTAATCTTTATCGAACGATCAAGTATTGGAATAGGAATACTATTTGAAGGATCTGATGAAAGCATAATTCTGAAGCTTTCATGAGTTCCAGTAATTGCATACTCGTCCAATTTCTTTTCAAGATAAGGTAACCATCGAGGCATTAAATGAACATTATTTAAAACAACCCAATGACCCTGTCTACAACCATTATCTAAACGTTCAGCAGCGATAACATCTTGTCCTTGACCTAAAGAAATATTATGATAATCTACTCCTTTTACTTTTCCAAACTTGAGTGCCAATTTATCAATATCTGATGCAACATTAGCACCTGCTGATAATATGAAATACAATGGAATAGTAGGACAGGAATCTTCAAATGATTGTTCAAGTACTTGAAATTTACTGAATTCAGAATCACATTCAACAAATTGTTTTCCATTAGGTAATAATTCGGCAATGAAATTATTCAATGCAGCTGTAATTCTATCAGGACGTAGAACCCTAACAACTAATAATTTTTTGAATGGATTTTTATCCAAGTCTCTCCAGTCTCCTGGTAGTTTCTCTAACTCTGGAGTGAAGTGTTGATACCATTCTAAGAAACGTGATGAACTCTCTTCGATATCGACTGGTAGCTTCTCAAATCCATCCAATGTAGACAGGTTTCTAATGTTACTCCACAATGAATCAGATATCCATGATACTGTACTTTTTTCATCGCCTGCTTTAGGACCTAATAATAGGAAACGTAAGTTTTCTGGTGAGTATCCTGTATCCTCCCCAATGATGCCACTCTGCATCAAGCTCAAAGTGAGTTGGGTCAAAAATGTAAGTCTATGTTTTTCAAATAAACCTCGTGTGACCCATTTGAATATAGTCCATCTTAATGTTAATTGTAAACTGGATACTCTTGCAGCTTTTTCTGCAGCAGCTGGTGCAGTCTTCAAACCCTTTAAGAAAAACATGGTGTAACTATCTAATGAATATTGATACATGTGATCAACCATACAAAGTTGAAGCATGACAAAATATGTTCCAGATGCCTCCATAGCAACAACACGATAGACTTCTCTCGCTTGATTGATTCCAATTTCAGTAAGCTTTCCCTTCGCAACGGCTTCATTGATTTCATTTGCTGTTTCCTTAGTTGCTTCTAAACCTTCAATTAAAGGTATATCACTCAAGATATCAGCAGGAGCATTGGCTAATCTTTCTAATAATTGATCTTCTAGTTCTTTAAGTTGAATCTTGTAGCTGTTGAAAGCTTGAACAAGTTCATTTCTAGTAGCCTCTAACTCTGGCTCTTCCTCTGATACAATGGTCGCCAATAATTGATCCTCAAGACCACGTTTTGTTACAATAAAGTTAATGATGGTACACTGAGCGAATGTTTCAGGCTTATAATGAGGATTAGATAACTTAGTCTGGAGATATAGTCTAAAGTTTTCATCATATTCGACATCATCTTCACCAATCTTGATGAATAATGATTTTCCCTTTCGATATACTGCCTTTGTAAGAACTGGATCCAATGAGGCATCAATGCTTTCACCAACATTTTCCAAAATGACGCAATCCCCAGCTTGAATGGCATTAACAATCTTTGACATCCATTGTTTTTCCTTTGGCCGGAGAATATGAAGATTTCTACCAGCAGCCTCAGTTTTGATAGTTTCATGTTTTTTCAACCAACGAATACCTTGTAATTGAGGATCAATAAGTAGCGGCCAGCGATTGCAGTTTGTTAGAATTGCTCCATTCTCCAATGATATCCTGTCAGCAGGTAATCCTTCGTTTTGCCAAACTGCAGTTTGTGAGTCACTTGTGAGGACCCACAATGGATCAATATTGGCTGTTAGTGGCACGTCTCTTCCTATTAAATCTTTTAACCAAATCTCTTTCCATAGTTTTGCACGATAGGTAGCACCAAATGCCCCTACATATGATGTGAAAGCTGCGGCTAACATTACATCTCCAGCCATGGTCTCTCCACCTGCTCTTAGCCCCTCAACAGTCAATCCCCAACGCTCCTTTTCAGAAGAAAGTCCATTGGTCAATCTTTCGGCTAATGCTAATCTGTCCAAACAGTCTTTGGCCTCTTGCTCTACCTTTGCTTTCTCTTGAGTTGCGGCCATAAAAGATGCTTGCAGTTTGTTCAGCTTTCCTTCAATAATATCAAGTTGAGCTTGAACAACAGCCAAATCATCTTCTGCTTTCTTCTTAGCTTTTGTTGCAAGATCTAAAGAGTCCATTAAAGGCTTAACTTTCTTGTATATGCCATTGAATCGAACAATATTAATAACCCAATTAGCAAGATTGGCTGCAGCACTTGATTTACTCTTCATACGCTCATATGTGAAATCAGGATCTTCCAATAATGGAGATACCCTGGCAATAACATCCTCGGGAATGTCTTCTCCTCTATATGTCTCAAGCTTTTCTTTGAATGCGTCTACTTTAGCCATCATTTTCTTGGCATTATCCCAAGAAAAGTCTTTTTTCTCCAGTTTTATCATAATCAATAATGCTGCTGTCACTTTATCGACACCACCAGGAGGCTTTGAGAAACTCTTCAATTCAGTCATACTAGCTTTATCTAAACAATTGACAGCATCATTAGCAGCATCCAATGCAGGCTTAGCAATGGCTAAATCACCAGCGGCCTGTTGTTCAATAGCCTTGGCCTCACCAGCAGCTTTATCTGCTTTTTCCTTTTCGATATCAGCAGCTTTTTGTTGAATCTCAGCCTCTGTACGCTGTTGGCCCATTTCCTCAAGCAATTCATCAGTAGCAGCTTTTTTGGCCTCTACTTCTTTCTTCTTCTCTTTTAAAAATTCCTGTAAAGACTCAACATCTTTATTAGTTCTTGCCAATGTATCAAGACCAGTATCTAAACGCTTAATACTAGCGAACATTTCATTCCTTCGTATTTTGAGTAAGTATTTATAGAAGTTAATAAGTTCCAAAAATGACTTCGGAGTGGTATAGTTGTATCTCTTCTCTTCTTTGAAATACTCTTCTGAAGATGATGCGACTGATGAATGAACTTCAGCGATATGATATGCAATATTATCTCTAATTTCAGGTCGTCCACCAGTTTCAACATCTTCAAGAAAGCGTTGAGCAACGGAAACTAAAGCATCTTTTGGCCACTCATGGAACCAGTCGATTGCGGTACAGTTAACTATACCTGGGAACTTCCTTGATCGTTGTCTAAACGAATCTCCAACAGGAGAGAAGCAAAGGATGACGTGAAGATTAGAGCGAACTCTATTGATAAAGAAATTCATCATTGAATCACGATTATCAGGAACTCCTTCTGCCTTGGCTACTGTACGCAAGGCAGTAAATATTCCATCGAATTCTTCCTTAGTGAAGAGGTCTGGTATGCGACCAGAACTGAGAAGATCATTGACATAAACAAGAAATCTCTCATCAGTTATTTGAATATCAGTAAGAATAAACACCAAGGGTTCACCAGGTTTAACTGCTGATTTGCGATACATTTCTTTCAAATTTTCTTTCAAGTCATTAACACTGAAGTCTCCAGTTACAGCAAGCTGAACTGTGTTGTACTTGCATATAAATGCTGCAAGCTTACTAAGACTTTGCTTTCCACTACCACCAACACCAACTAATAATGCATTTCCGCCAGGGAACATTAGGATTCTTGTAATACGAGCTACATGTCTCATCGCTTGTTCAAATAATACTAGGTTCATGATGGCGAAGTTTTCATTGTAATCATGAAGTTTCCTCTCTAAACATGTTTTCAACATAGCAGTATCTTCACATGGGATGTAGTTACCGAGATCTTCTGACTTATGGAAGTGTGTAAATGTGCAAGGATCGGCGAAGGCAATTTCGGGATCATCTTCTAAGAATCGTTTACCTACGTTTATAATTATCTCTCTACATCGTTGAACTTCCACTTCTGCTGTTAGTCTATCGGAATAAACTCTCATAACTTCATGATACCAAAGTCTACTCATTTGAGGAGTTGATTGGAAATCGCTAGTTCTAGAATTTAACATACCTTTAAATATCGCTGCAAGATCGCGCATAGTGAAATTATAATGGAATTTAATTGCAGATGGCAAGAATTTTACTAAAATTTCTTTATGTAATGTAATAGTAGCTTCGGTGATTTTAGTAGCTTGATTTTGAATTCGTTTATCGAAGTTGAAAAGATGTCCATTCAAAATTGTACCAAATATAGTAGTTAAATCAGCTTCTGAAGGCATCGTACAAGCGAATGTAACAAAATGCCTTTGGAGACGAGGATCAATGTAGAAGCTACCACTTTTATGATTCATGCAAGCTACGTATAAGCAATCGACTATTAATTTCTTCAAACTCATATCTGAACGATCGAACCATGAACCATGATCTATATGTTGTCGCATTAAAGCGATTGGTGTTTGAGTACCATATGTTCCTACTTCTGGAAGATTTAAGTCATCAATGAAGTAAACGAGTTTACCATTTGGTGGACCGTATGTTTTGCCAGATCTTTTATCGATACTCTGTTCTAGTTGCATCTGTAAAGCATATGAATCTGTGTAGAAATTCATATTGATTGCTGCGAATTTGAATGAATCTTCTGAAACACTCAGAGATGATAGGTAATCATTGGCTAATATAGTTTTACCTGTTCCTGCAGATCCAACAAACATAACTTGACGACCATTTCTAACTAATACATCCATTAAGTATGTAAGACGTACTGTATCAGCAGTGGGTACAACAATAGTAGAGCCAGGAGTATCTGGAGCACTTGAAGAAAATGCTGCTACTTTACTTTGCCAAGTGATTCCATCACCAGTCATTGGATCAATAAAGTAATCAAGACATGTACCAGCTTCAGGGAACTTGACGGCTTTATTTGCGAGACTTTTAAAAAAACTACTGTATTGTTTTTTATCCTCTGCTTTCTTATCGGATATCGGTCCTCCAAAAGCCCACATCAATGCATATAAAAATATTCTCTCTATTGTAATCTGAGACTTTTCAGCTATAGGTAACTTCAGCAATCCCTCTAATATAAAGCAAACACACTGAACTAAATTAATGACCGGCTGTTGTACTATAGTATCTATTTTTGATCCATTCATAAATTCTATCATCTTTCCTAAGTAACGATCGAATAAATCAGGCAACGATGATTTCTCAATTTCTGCTGTACGAGTGCTTAACCAGCTATCAACATAAGGCTGATAACCAATATCTGTGTCATTAATATAAAGAATACCAGCTCGTGAGACAGTTGCTGGAGTTGCATTACGAAGAGTATGGATCTCGAAAACCATTCTCATGGCATCAGTTAATGGAATACGCTCATTGGAGACTAAAGTAAGAACTTTATTATCATCCATTACAGTATTCATGGATTCAATCCACACAGCATCAATATCTCCATCAAGAACAACCCATTTACATGTTTGAGATGCTGTATATGGGGATACATTTTTGCACATATTTCTCATAATAATCGAGAGCACACCATCTCTCCAGTCTTTTGTTAATGTCATATAACCATATAGTTCATCAGTCGTAACAGACTTAGGATTAACTGTTTCATATAATGCTACTGGTTTTGGTTTTCCATGATTATGACAACCAGCAAGGTTTTTCCAGACGGTACTTTTACCACATCCAGCAGGTCCAAGTAACATAACTGAATGTCTGACATCTAGTAACTCTTGAAATTGTAACACCTTACCAATAAATAACTCCTCTGGTCGTAGTCCTTGTGTCTTACATACTTCAACACAAATTTTATGTAAGCTGGCATTGACTTTAGGAGCCAATTCAAGTGAAGGAAATAAATCTGAAATTAAACGAAGGAAAATTGGAATATCATTACTAGGAATCTTTGGAGTGTTGAAATCTCTTAAAGCACGCATAAGAATTGCTTCTTCCTCATAACTTGGATCTGCTCTCTTCAATACACCAGCTACTCTTAAGACTGATTTAATAGCACGAAGACCCCAATCGTAGTGATGCTGTTTAGATAGTAACTCACTGGAAAGTTTGTAAAGAGTAACAAACTTAACAGACAATGGTCTAGCTTTAACGAATCCTTCAGCCATAAGCATATTTTCACTAATAGGTAAAAAATCAGGTTGGATCATAGCACAAGATCGAAAGAGAGCTTTCAAGTTCTCAGGAAGTTCAGTACGACCGGCATAACCTGGATTCATGGTAATAAACAGACCAACTGTTGGTATTAAAGCAACTGTTTCACCAAAGAAATTGAAGCTGCCTACTTTTACTGGAGGATTTCCAGCAGGAAGTTCTTTGAATTCCTTAGGACGATTTGCAGGAACAGCGAGAAAACTAATAGCATCCAAGATACAACGTACCTGAGATGCAACGACGGAAAGCACTTCAATTTCAATACGATTAAATTCATCGAAGCAACCCCATGCACCAACTTGAGCAAGTCCCTTAAAAATATCTCCCATTGTTTGATAATTCATTTGATCGGAGCAATTGAATACATAACAAGGCAAGCCTAAACCACGAGCTAAATCTTTTGTAGTTTCAGTCTTACCAGTACCAGCAGGACCAGCAGGTGCACCACCTAATACAAGTCTAAGTGCTACTGTTAAAGTTACATAGCATCTATCTGTTAGAGGAGTAATTACTAATCTACCACAGTTTCCAACGTATTCAAATGTATATGTTGTAGAAAAGTCACAAATACGAATCAAAACGTTTCTTTCCTCTGGTATCCAGTAAAATCTAAGTTGACTTTGCCACTTAAAATCTACGTTGCTCTCTACCTTTTTGGTTACTAAAGCACTTACTACATCTCTATTATGAACATCTATTGTGATGATGGTAATAATTTTGATTCGATCACCCTTGGACAATTCTCCTTGAACTAACTTAATTAAACCTTCCAATCGAGAAGTACAAGTCTCACAATATTTCTTGACAGCATCCTCAGTACCAGCTTCTAATTCCTCAAGGGCTCCCTCTACTTCTTCAGTCCATACAATTTGAGAAGTAACCAATGCTATTTGAGCTGGAACAGAAAAGACCCACTCCTCTCTAGGCTTCTCTAAATCCCAAGCAGTTGCATCTTCCATAGATGTGTTTAGGACTCCTCGAAGTGTAGTTTGCATAAATTTTACTAATTCATTGAGCCAAGATTCTACAGCATTTTTCATTTCAAATATGCTAGGGAAGTTAACCTTTTCGTGATCTTTAGAAACCATAGCCTTTGCTGCCTCAGGTGGACCTACTTGTGTTTCAGGATCATCTTTAAGAGCCTTTGCTTGAGCAGGACTAAGAGCAAGTTCAAGATCGCCTATTCCATCGAATACTGATCCAACATGAGGCATAATTTTTGGTGGACAATTACCATTTGATAAAATATCAAGCAATGCAGCATTTGAGACAAAATAAAATCGAGGGAAAATACTCTTTTTGATTTCTAAATACTCATTTAACGCCTTCTCGCACTTCTCAAATTCTTTATTCATATTTGATAAAGATTGCTCTCTACCTTCAGTTGTACAACATTGTATAACAGCAGCTCTTGCTTGAACTTCTTTTATCATTTCTTTAAATTCAGAATCCATACCCTCAAATCTTTTGGTATCATCAGGTAGCTGTGCTCGAATATCAGCAGAGCCAAGGAAAATACTCTCTAAAGAACCCCATTGTCTCTCTACTATTAACAAGAGTTTTAAGGTTGTTTCTACTTCACCTAATGTAGTTTGCCACCTTGTTACATCGGCACGGAAAAAGTCTACAAATTTACCCATGCCAGCCATTCCTTGTAAATGAAGTTGATGTTCTTCTAAAGCTTCAAGAATTTCATCAGGAGGTGCAACGATAAAAACTTCTGTATCTCTATGACGATCAAATTTAAGAACGAACTTATGCCACATATCTTCAATAGAGTTGAGTCTCTTTTCAATCTTTAATTCTTTATTTGCCATCTCAACAATATCTGATACAGCTTCAGCATGACGGTGTAAGTTCAAGCTTAATAAATCATCCAAACAGAAGTTAGGACCCTTTTCAAATACTACTCCTGTTATAACCATGAGAGATTTCCAATGTCGTTCTCTCATGGCTGGACTATGTAATTCGTGAATCAATGGAAGTGATGTCGCTAAGTTTTTAACATGTACTTCCATCATTTTAAAGACACCCCATTCCCTTGGCTTCTTTGGCTGTTTTTTAATTTGATTCTGAATTTTCCTAACCTCTTCAACTAAATCATCAGTGTTAATTTCAGCCCATAAAGTATTTTTCCATGTGTTAAGATAGAAATCGACTAAGCATACAATATCCCATACACCCTTTAATATTCTCAAATCTTCTTCAATTTCGGTGATTGCACGATGTTCAGAATGAGTAAGTTCAAATAAATCTTCTAATTCATTAATAGCTTTACCCTTTTCTGCCAGATCTTTGTTTTGCTTTTGGTATCTATCCAGATTAAAGTATGCTTCTTTCTTTTTCTCTTCTAACCACATAAATGGACCATTCTGTTTGAAGTCTTTTTGGAGCTTAGTAATAGTTGCCTCGAAATTCTTAATTTCTTTCTTAACACTATCTAACATACTATTCTGTAATGGTTGTAAGCCTTCTTTTACACGGAATGCTTTATTTACAGTATTATCCCAAAGCATTTTTGATTGCTCAAGGAAATCAAGTGCACTCTGTCCTCCTATTGACGGTAAATCAAGTGAAACTGAATTGCCTTTCAACATAGCTACAATACTCTTCAAAGGTTCAAATAAAGCGCTAATTTCAGGCATGCGCTTGCGAACATCTCTAATATGAGTCATCACACTCATCAAAGCTTCACGATTACCACTTTCTACTTGCTTATCTAAACCCTTGTTAATATCTCTCATAAAGTTAAAGAGCTCCATTAATTGATCACCAACATAATTTTGTAAGTACTGAGTGTAAATAAATAACCATTTTGTTACCCAAGTAGAAATAGCTTGCTTTACAGGTTGAGCATTAACTTTAATGAAGTCAATTTCATGCAAAGGTCTCAAATCAGAAACTTCCATTTGAACTTCTAATAACTCCTTAATTTTTTCACCAAACTTATCAAGATTGATATTGGTTTTAGACCAAGTGCCATGAGGTGCATGAATCTCAGCAGCTGCATCTCCAGCTGTAGTCGTTGTTGCAATTTTAGCTTCAGTTGGAGCTGAACCATCGTTTGTTGCTGCAGGAGCTTCAAATGCTATGATCTCAATGACAACTGCATTATTTAAAAATTCTACAAATAATTTATTTATGTCAGTTTTCCAAAGATATTCAAATTTGGTGAAGAGAGATCGTAGTTTATTAGCCTTAAATTCAGTTTCAGTTAAGAACTTTGATACTCTAGATCTTTGGTATAAGACTTCAGGTGATTCCATGATTTCTCTCATATATGTACCATCACTTGAATCAACACGTTTAAATGCGCTTGATATACCAAGAATTCCATTGACCCAACTATTGACAATATTTTTGAGACCAGTTTTCTTGTCTCCTGGCGCTGTACTAACAAATCCAACTTCAGGAATAAAAATTACTTTACCATCAATAAGGTCTACTTGTATTTCTAAAAGTGGTGGCAAACTATTATCCATAAGGTAAGCAGGGTTAAATTGAGCAGCCATAGCACGAAGAGAGGATGACATTGCATCAACAAGACCATAAGAAACTACATTATTAACGAAGTCTACGTATGCTTTCCAATCAGGTAAACCCTGTGAAACTTTAAGCTTTTTATTTGTATCCTTGATCAAACGATGTATGTCTTGCCCCGTTTCCTTTACTACAGCAAGCTTTGCCTGCCTTGTTTTCTTTTGTAATGCTACAAAATCTTCCATAGATGAAGTTTTTGTTCCACGTTCGAAGATAGGTTGCGTTTGCCATGCTCCTACAGTTTGCTCAATTAATTTTAAATTTCCTTTAAGCATAACTAACATTTCATTAACATCCTTTACTTCCGTCATAGCTTCAGCAATAAATATTTCAATACCGTTAGATTTCCAATTTAAAGATTTCCCCTTATTTTTTGCTTCTCCTATACCTTGTGAAAGAGTTTTATCAATTTTTTCTAGTTGACTCTTTACAAGTGGTCGTTCGACTGGTAATAGTGTAGTTTGAATATCATTGTACATATTCACAATTAAATCAAGATTTCCAGTATGGCGTCTAAATATTTCTGCTCGTTGATAAATCTCCATAGCACTTGGAGGAACTTGTAAGCCAAGCATGAGAAAATATTTAACTTCTCTAAGTAATTTTACCAAGATAGGATCAAAATTTACATTTAGTAATTGCTGATCACCATGATCTATGTGTGCATCTCGACGAAGTAAGGGGTTTTTGAGCTTAGCTTGTGAAGTATCTTCAATACCTCTTGCCCATGCCTCGATATGCTCTTTTTCAAAATCAGATAAATGTCCAACTAATGCTGTAAATAACTTAATAGTGTCACGAGTATCCTCTCTTTCAAGAATTTTCTTATCAAGAGTCTGCAACTTCTCTAAAGGAATTTCAACACGATCTCGTAATCCTCTACACCAGCTTAAAGAACCTGCAATAGGAGGTAAATTCGCTGCGATAATTGGATTCTCTTTGTAATCAAAGAAAATGCGTTGAACTTCTTCGACATCAATTTTTACTGATTCTATTAATGCGCCGTGCTTCTTTTCTAATTCATCAGCTATTATTGGCCTTAAAATAAGATTATCAAAAGTATCAAGGAGTCTAAATCTTCCAGCAACTGTTGAAGCATCATCAAATCCTTGGACTATAACACTTCCTAAACGACGATCAAGCTCTTTCATTCTAGTTCTAAATTCATAAAAAGCATCATCGAAAGCTTTGTTCCCAAGATCAAGAATTCCTTTACCTACGCTACGAACATTATCAACAGCCTGTGAGAAATCAAAATATACTTGAGCAATAGATGTACTCAATGTTTTTCCTTTTGTACCTCCAACTTCTATTTTCGCAAGTTTTGAAAATTGTAAAATGGTTTGGGCTAAGTCAAGAATATCATGACATCTTTCAAGAAAAGCATCCAAACGTATAAATATTGCATTATTTTGTACACGCCAAGGATTATCAACACAATCTACACTAGCTTTAGTTTTATACTCAAAATAAGTAGACTTAAAATTACCAAAGACTCTTATAACATTCTGAAGCATTTTAACAGGAGTTGCTGTTTCTCCAGCATCTATCAAGTCGAATATAGCATCACCATTTAGATAATTACTTGCTTGAGCAATTAAAGTGTTACATATTTCACGCATTAAAATAACAAGTCTAGATGCAGTATTATAATATGCAGATGATTTCCATACAAGTAGTATTAGATGTAATATAGGCTTGAAATGTTGGGATAGGCGTTCAAACTCACCTTCATTCTCTAAACCATCAAACCAAGCAACTAATGGTTGAAAATATTTAACTATATTATTCGCTTCAGCCCTAGCATGAAATACTTCCTTACATAGTTTGGCAAAAGGAGCATTATAAGTACTTTTTGCTTTATCTAATACTTTCAAAACACGTCTAACTTTATCACTCTGTAATTGACGAAAAATACCATTTAAATTACTAGCTTTAGATTTCCAAAATTCATCTTCAGCTAATGGACCAGGATTCACTTGCTCTACAAAAATATGTTCAGGATCCATTTTTAAAACATTTTTAATTTGTTTAGTCCATGTAATTATAGCACTTTCTAATGCATGTATTTGATGAAATTGCTCTTGTTGTCTTGCATCAAGTGCATCTGCTGATAATTTTCCTTCATCATCCTCTTCAAAAATTGCTAAGAAATCTTTTTTAGGACCTCCAGTATTTGGTAAAGGTAAACAAGTTATCCCTTTTACATGACCTTGTGTAATTTGAATATTTGCAACAAAAGTATCAAAATTATCTTGTACTTCTTTTGCAATTGTTTCATTCCATAATTGAGCTGTTTCTCTACTAGCAACTATTGGATGATAAATTCTTTGAGTTAATGTAGCCATATGTTCAAGTGGATCTGATGCTATATCTCCATATATAACTTCTTTTGATATATTAGTACTAGAAATTGGTGTTTTATTCAATTTTACAAAATAAAATAAAGAAGCTTTAGGTGCTTTTACTGGTTGATCAGAAACTTCTAAGGTTCCACCTTTTTCTTTAAAAAAGACAGCTTGAGATTCTGGATTTTCAAAAAATTCATATAAATATCGTCTAAGACCATCACTTTGCCAAAATTCATTTATTTTATCTGTTGGAATCTGTCGAAAAGCTTGCTGAACTTGTTTCAAGCAAAACTCAAATCGTTCATCTTCATCACCCATTCTTTTATATGTTCATTATATAAATAATAATAATAATATTATAAATTTTTTAAATTATACTATTAATTTATTATTAATAATAGATAATTGAATTATATCAAACTTTTTATTATAGATTATATATATATTAT
>Ga0007751_10072238_pt1 | contig 13897 bp, 22 predicted proteins | sample LauGreSBDMM110SN_FD_61640 | JGI IMG/M metagenome (GOLD analysis project Ga0007751, IMG submission 61640) | Metatranscriptome of freshwater lake microbial communities from Lake Michigan, USA - Su13.BD.MM110.SN (Metagenome Metatranscriptome) | ecosystem: Environmental > Aquatic > Freshwater >...
TGGATGATAACCACAATCTCTGACTGTTTGCGAATTAAGGAGCAAATAGTGGAGGACGCGATCAGAAATGAGTCGAGCGGTAATTCAGAATTACTCGACAATTTCTTCAACTGGAACGGACCTGACAAGATCCTAGTTTACTACCAGATTCAGGAAATTTAGGGACAAGACGAAGACCTTAAAGACTAAATGGAACCTACATTGTTTTTCACATCTGGAGAAAATGAAAAATTGCTTGACAAAGCAGTCTTTTTCTCAAAATTCCTTCCTGATGGACAAAAAAGAAGAGTTAATTTGGCAGAAGCTAATGATGGAGAAGTGTTATTCGGAGAAATTTCTAAGAACTGTCTTTTGCAACTCAATAATGTTATGGAACTTACTTATCAGCCAATGATTGAAAGACTTGAAGACAAGAAGTATTGGGGAGAATGTGACCCTGAATACATTGAAGAATTCTAAGCTGCCACAAAGAAGTTCGGATCAGAATGCAACGAAGCTATCAAATAATTGAAGCCTGGACAAGATTTATTCCAATTGGATCCTGATGAACTTGCTAAATACAATTCTTCTAGTGATGGAGCTGAAAAATTGTAATATTTCGAGAGAAAATTCGGATAATGGCTTAACGAAATTGAGAAACTTCTTAATGATGATAGTGATCAGAAAAAAGAGACTCCTGATGCTGGACCTAGATTTGAATTGGATTACTGGAGAAGCAGAATGCAAAAAATCACCAATCAGTGTGAACAACTCAAGAGCAGAGATTTCTAGCAAGTTAAGAACCATCTTTTCAGACACAAATAACACGACTCAGGATCAGGAAAACAACTCAAAGTCGATGAAAATATTTCAAAACTCATCGTTGAATATAACAGACTTGATTTGTTACTAACTGACAAATTGAACGAAGCCAAAGACAATGTCAAATATCTTACAACACTTGAGAAATTTATTGACCCTCTTTACAATGGTCAACCTTAATAGATTATTGACACTTTGCCTGCTTTGATGAATGCTATCAAGATGATCCATACTATTGCTAGATTTTACAATACTGCCGATAAGATGACCGGACTTTTTATGAAGATCACTAACCAGATGATCATTAATTGCAAACAGAGAATCATGGACGGACAGAAATCTGATCAGATCTGGAATAGAGACCCCCTCAAACTTATTGAGGTTCTTTCTTCTTGCATCAGATTGAACAAAGAGTACAAAGATTGCTACAAGGAAACCAAGGATAAGGTTGCCGATATGCCCAAAGGAAAGACTTTTGATTTCAGTGAAACCTAGATTTTTGGAAAATTTGATCTATTTTGCAGAAGAGTCTTCAAGCTAATCGACATTTTTAATACCATCGAATAGTTCCAGAGCCTCGCCAGACACAACTTGGAAGGAATGGAGAAACTAACTGAGAAATTCAAGAACATTATCGAAGACTTCAAAAAGAAGAAACACGACTTGTTGGACTACCAAAAGAATCAGTTCGACAGAGACTATGTTGAATTCAACGTAGAAATCAGCCACCTTGATGCTGAACTCCAAAACTTCATTGACAACAATTTCAATAGATTCAGAAATATTGAATACTCACTAAAACTTTTACGTAAGTTTGAGACTACCCTCAAGAGAGACAGTCTTAAACACAACCTTACTTCTAAATACAACGCTATTTTACATAACTACGCTACTGAACTCGACAACATTCAAAGAGTCTTTACTGACTAGAAAACTAATCCCCCTATTGTCAGATACATGCCTCCTGAGGCCGGAAAAATCATTTGGGCTAGACACTTGTTCCAGAAGATTACCGGACCCATCAACATGTTCCCCGAGAACGTGATCAAGGGAGAAGAAATCAAAAAGTACTACGGAAGTTACAACACTTTGGGTAAACAGCTTACCATTTACGAAATGTGGTACTACCAAAACTGGTGCAATGACATTGAAAAGTCCAAGGCCGCTCTTCAGGCTACTTTGATAGTCAGACACGAAGAAAACAGAAAACTCTATGTTAATTTCGATCTCGAAATCATGTAACTTATTAGAGAAGCCAAATGCATGGATAGAGTAGGAATTGAAATTCCTGAAAGCGCTAGAATTATCCTTCTTTAGGAAGAGAAATTCAAGACTTACTACAATGAACTACTTTATGTCTTGAAAGAATATGAAAGAATTTTGGGAAAAATAAAACCCATTATGAAAACTCTCATGGGTCCCCATGTTGAGGACTTGGAATTGAAGTTAAGACCCGGTATGGTTACTCTTACTTGGACTTCCATGAACATTGATTCTTACCTTCAACACGTTCATTCTGGACTCAGAAAACTAGAACAATTGATCATTAACGTCAATGATATCATTGAAAACCGAATTGAAAATAACCTCAAAAATGTATCCAAGATTAGTTTGGTTTCTTTACCCATTGAACAAAAAACTTACAGTTTAGATCAATTTGTCCAAATCTAAGAAGATCATATTCACAAACAAACTTAGAATTTGGTTTCTAAGAACTTGGAAGTTGAAAGAGCCGTTGACGATTTGATCTAGACCATTTTGGCCTACCCTCTTGACCCACACGTTGACCCTATTTCTTCTGAAGATGCCAAGAGAATCAAAAGATATTATTTCTGGTACCTTTACCAGGCACTTTTGAACGCTACCCAGAATTCTTTGAACGCAATGAAATTCAGAATTTGCGGAAGAAGACAAACCAGTCCTGACCAAAAAGACTAACAATTAAAACCCTTCTTTGAAGTGTTCCTCCAATTAGATACTAATAAGGTCAAACTTAACCCTTCATTGGACGATATCCAAAAAGCAATCAACAGAGCCGCCACTGCTGTTCTTAGATGTTCTAAGGACTTGTTCAACTGGGAATAAGAAAACACTGAAAGTGACAAAAAAGCCAGTTTCTACGAAATGATCGCCAAAGATAAAGAAATTGTCAAAGTTATATTATTATTAACTGGTTCTATTCAGGGTACTAAGAATAAAGTGGAATAATTCCTTGTTTCATTTTAATAATTTGATTGGTTATGGCAAACTCCTATTAATGAAGCTCTTAAGGCATTCCAAAAGAAGAATCCTACTCTTTAGGACTATGAAGATTAACTTAAGAAGTTTACTAATGTCGAAGAAGAAATCGATAAAATCCCTGATGCCACTTTGATTGGAGCCATGGAACTCAAAACCGAAAACCTTTCTGAAGGATTGAAGGCCTGGGCCAAAGACTGGAAAAACCAGTTTGCTCAAGATTTGCACAAGAGAGCTAAATCAAACTTGGATTAACTCAGTGAATAAACCAAACTTCTTGAAACTAGACTCAGAAAAGATGTCAAGGACATTGATTCACTTGGATACGTTATGGAGACTTTGCAAGTGATCAGACAACAGTAAGCCGAAATTGACATGAAATTCAATCCCGTTATGGATATGTATAGTTTACTTGACGTGTACCTTGTGAACGGAATCACTGATAAAGATGAAATGGATGCCAGATCCATGCTTAGAAAACACTGGGATGATTTGATTGAGTACGCTTAAATCAAACAAAAAGAATTGCAATTGAAACAGTCTATTTACCTCAAGGAATTGAAGGTGTCAATTAAACAATTTATTCAAGATGTTACTGACTTCAGAAAAGACTACGAACTAAACGGACCCATGGTGGACAATATTTCCCCCAAGGAAGCCACTGAAAGACTTAGAAGATTCGAAGACGAATTCAGCGTTAAACATAAATTCTACTTAATTAACAAATCAGGAGAAGATTTGTTTGGATTACAAAATGTGAAATATCCTGAACTTGAGAAGACTGAAGCCGAATTGAAGAATCTTAAAAAATTGTATGGACTTTACACTGAAGTTATTGACTCAATTGCTCAGTGGAAAGAAAGAACCTGGGCTGATATCAATGCCAACCAGTTGAATGAAATCCTCGAATAAGTCCAAAAATACGGAGAAATGTGTATCAGACTTCCCAAAGATCTCAAGGAATGGTAAGCCTACAAGGAACTCAAACAAGAAATCGACAATCTCAAGGATGTCCTTCCCATAATTGTTGACCTCAAGAAACCCTCTATAATGCCCAGACATTGGCAAAAGATCATTGAAATCACTGGAGTTCCCCTTAACTTTGAACAAGAAGATAACTTCTTCCTCCAAGACCTTATTGAAGCTAAACTCCTTGAATATCAAGAAGACATTATAGATGTTACTGATTCTGCTGATAAATAACTCAAGATCGAGGCTGCTCTTAAAGAAATCAAAGAATTCTGGGACTCCGCTGTGTTTGAATTCTCTACCTGGGGTAAAACTAGAGACTACCCTTGTATTTTGAACGGTATGTCAGTTCAGACCATGAACGAAAGACTCGAAGAAGATTAAATGAACTTGGCCACTCTTAATGCCCAAAGACACGTTACTCCTTTCAAGGCCCAAGTTGAAAGCATGATAAAAACATTCTCCGAGGTAAATGAAACCCTCGATATGTGGATCAAAGTCCAAGTACTATGGACCAGTTTGGAAGCCGTCTTCACTGGAGGAGATATTGCCAGATAAATGCCGTTGGAAGCCAAGAAGTTCGCTGGTATTGATAAAAACTGGCTCAAACTCATGGAGAAAGCTGTTGAAACCAAAAAAGTCGTTTAGTGCTGTCAAAACGATATGCTTAAAGACTTCCTTCCTGACCTCAATACTAACTTGGAAATCTGTCAAAAGTCATTGGAACAGTATTTGGAAGGAAAAAGAAAGAAGTTCCCTAGATTCTACTTTGTTTCTAACCCTGTGTTGTTAAAGATCTTATCTTAGGGATCTGAGCCCTTAAACATCCAAGAAGACTTCGAAAAATTATTCGATGCCATCTCTAAGGTTACATTTGATAAAAACCCTGAAAAGAAAACATCTTCAGATAAAATTATTAAAGCTATTCACTAAGTGATGGGAAGAGATGACGAAACTGTTAACCTATTGAACTACGTTAAATGTGAAGGAAACATTGAAGGATGGCTCAAAGACCTCGAGAAGAAAATGCAAAATACCCTCTGGGATATCATTAAGAATGCATCATCTGCTTGTTTCCAAATGCAACTCAGAGACTTTATCAAGGCCTATCCTTCTCAAGTTGCCCTTATTGGACTTCAAATCATTTGGACTTAAAAACTTACTGATGCTTTTGAAAGAACCGCCAAAAATGAAAAATCTGCTCTTGAACAAAAGAGAAAAGAAATTAACGATATTATGTTACTTCTTACTGCTATGTGTCTTGAAGATCACTCATCTTCAGTAGAAAGACTCAAGATTGAAACCATGGTTACTATTCATGTGCATCAAAAAGACTTGGCTTATGAACTTAAGTGCAAAGATGTCAACGATTTTGACTGGCAAAAACAGACCAGAATTTACTGGAAATAACAAGAAGATAACTGTTTCATCAGTATTACCGATTGGGACTGTGTTTACAGTTACGAATTCCTCGGAGCCAAAGAAAGACTTTGTATCACTCCTCTTACTGATAGATGCTATATTACCTTGGCTCAAGCATTGTCTATGTTCTACGGAGGTGCCCCTGCAGGACCTGCCGGAACTGGTAAGACCGAGACTGTGAAAGATTTGGGAAGAACTTTGGGTATTTACGTCGTGGTTACTAATTGTGGTGATTAACACAGATCTAACGATATGGCAAAGATTTTCAAGGGACTAGTTCAGTCTGGTATTTGGGGTTGCTTCGATGAGTTCAATAGAATTGATTTGGAAGTGCTTTCAGTCGTTGCCGGTCAAGTTGAGTCGATCACTATGGCCAAAAAACAACACCTTGCTGAATTCTGGTTCCCCGAAGAAGTTATTACTATCGAAATTATCCACACTGTTGGATACTTTATTACTATGAACCCCGGTTATGCCGGAAGACAGGAGTTGCCTGAAAACTTGAAGGTGCTTTTTAGAGGAGTCACTATGATGGTTCCCGATAGAGAAATTATCATGAAGGTCAAGTTGGCATCAGTCGGTTACAACAGTATCGATTCTTTGGCCAAGAAATTCAATATTCTTTACAGACTGTGCGAGGAACAGTTATCCAAACAGAGACATTACGATTTCGGTCTTAGAAATATTTTGTCAGTGCTAAGAACTGCTGGTAACACTAAGAGAAAAGAGTCCAAGTCCGACGAAGAAATGCTTCTGATGAGATCTCTTAGAGATATGAACTTGTCTAAATTGGTTTCCGATGATATTAATCTTTTCAATTCCTTATTGAAGGATATTTTCCCTCTCTAGAAAGATCCACCTAAAATGGTGTACCCTGAAATCGAGAAGGGTATCAAAGAATAAATTGATAAGAAGGGATTGATTAATGTTCCCTCATGGTTCCTTAAGAACATTCAGCTTTATGAAACTTTCTTGGTTAGACACGGATTTATGCTTATCGGTCCTAGTGGATCAGGAAAATCCTAACTTATGGCTGTTTTGACTGATTGTATGTCTGACATGGGAACTCCCTTCAAACTTCAGAAATTGAACCCCAAGGCTATTACTCCTTCCCAATTGTATGGTGTCAAGAGTGAAATATCCGATGACTGGACTCCCGGAGTGTTCTCTTCACTTTGGCAAAAGAGTAACAATAGAGCCAACAAGTATAACACATGGATAGTTTGCGACGGACCCGTCGATGCCATTTGGATTGAAAACCTTAACACTGTGCTTGATGATAACAAGATTCTTACTTTGGCTAACGGAGACAGAATTCCCATGACTGAAAACTGTAAAATGGTTTTCGAAGTTGAAAATCTTGATAACGCCAGTCCTGCAACTGTCTCAAGATGTGGTTAAGTCTTTATTTCAGCCACTGATTTAGGCTATGAACCCGTCCTTTAATAATGGATTAATGGAAGAAAGACTCAATTGAGCAGATCAGATGAATCTGAGAAACTCAACAAACTGATTAACAAATACATCATCAATGGAAGAGTCATTGAAGGAGTTCTTGAAGTATGCAAGAATGCCGTCATGAACATTTCTCCAATCCTTAAGGTGACTAACTTCATTAACTTGCTAACTGGATGTTTGCTCCCTTACGTAAACTCCAACAAAACTCTTTCCGAAGAAGACTACGAAAAATTCATTATTTTCTCACTCACCTGGTCCCTTGGAGGTATTTACGAAATGGCCGACAGATACATCTTCCACGAGTACCTTTGGAGCAAAGGATACCATCTTCCCCCTAAAGGCAAAGAAAATGAAACTATTTTCGATTTCTACATCCACGACAACAAAGGATCTATTGATTGGAAATTAGTTGTTCCCGAAGAGTGGGTTCCTCCCGAGAAACTTCAGTTCTCCTAAGTGCTAATCCCCACAGTGGATTCATTCAGAGCCAGATTACTTATGGACTTTATTCTTAACCAACCTAAGAGCACTCTTTGCAACAAGGCAATCCTTTTGATCGGAGGTTCAGGTACCGCTAAAACATCTTCAGTGCTTATGTACAGTGAGACATTCAAACAAGAAATCATGCTTTTCAAGCGTATGAATATGTCATCTGCCACTTCCCCTAACAACTTCCAGACCAACGTTGAAGTTGAATGCGATTTCAAAGTCGGTAAAGACTTCGCTCCCCCAGGAAACAAATTAATGACTCTTTTCATCGATGATATTAACATGCCCCAAATGAACAAGTGGGGAGACCAGGAAACCTTGGAAATGGTCAGATAACTCATTGACATGAGTGGATTCTGGAACCTCGAAAAAGCTCTCAGAGGTCAATTTAAGACTATCAAGAACCTTCAGTACATCGGAGCCATGAACTAGCCTGGAGGAGGTAGAAACGATATTCCCAACAGACTTAAAAGACAATTCTTTATTTTCAACATGATTCTACCTAACGATATTGAAATCATTTATGGTCCCATTGTTAAAAACCAGCTCAAACCCTCGAGATACTCTCCTGAATTCAATAAAGTTGTCGATTTGCTTCCACAAGCTACTATCAAGCTCTGGAACAAAGTTAAATCAACTCTTTTACCCACTCCCGCCAAATTCCACTACGTCTTCAACATGAGAGAATTATCCAGAATTTTCAAAGGAGTCTTATAAGTTAAACGTGATACCTTCCTTGCTTCCAAGAAAGCAGTTTCTATGGAACCTGAAATCTTTTTGATTTCTCTTTGGAGACACGAATGCGAAAGAGTGTTTGTTGATAAACTAACTAACAATACTGATAAAGATAAGGTCAAGGGATACATCCACGATATTTGCTAAGAAACCTTCACTCAACACGAAGCCGACATTATCGAAAAATTCAAGAAAGAAAATACCCTTTACTTCTGCGACTTCCTCAGAGAAGATGTCAAGAACGAAGAAGGAATCGTCGAGACACTTGCTGAAAAAATCTATGAACAAATCCTCAGTTTCCAAGAACTCCAAGCCAGATGCTACCAATTGCTCGAAGACTATAACGCCAAATATACCGCCAAGAAAATGAGTTTGGTGCTCTTCGAAGATGCCATCAATCACCTTATTAGAGTGTCAAGAATCGTACAAACCCCCAGATCATCAGGTCTATTGGTCGGAGTCGGAGGATCCGGTAAATAAAGTTTGACCAGACTCGCTGCTGAAATTGGAAGACAAACCATTTACCAAATGGTTATCACCAAAAACTTCCAGGAAAAAGACCTCAAAGAAGAACTCAAGACCCTCTTTGATCTCACTGGACACTTGAACAAACAAGTTACTTTCATCATGACCGATGCCGAAGTCAAAAAAGAATCTTTCTTGGAATACATCAATATGATTCTATCCACTGGAGAAGCCCCCGGTATTATTGCCAAAGATGAAAAGGAAGCCTGGTTAGGAGATATCACTAACGCATTCATCAAGGAAAAAGGTGTCCAAGAACCCACTAGCAATCAATTGTTTGCCTACTTTGTTGATAGAGTCAGAGATAACTTGCACATTATGTTGTGTTTCTCCCCAGTCGGAGACAAATTCAGAGAAAGAGCTAGAAAATTCCCCGCTCTTTTCAATGAATGCACCATTGATTGGTTCCTCCCCTGGCCCGAAGAGGCTCTTTGCAGTGTCAGTCAGAGTTTCATCAAGAAGTTCGATGAACTACAGACTAAATCTGAAACCAAACTGGAACTCCAAAAACACATGGGTAACGTTCACTTGATTGTCAACCAGGTTTGCGATCTCTTCTTCTTGAGAATGAGAAGATAAGTTTATGTAACTCCCAAGTCTTACCTTTCTTACTTGGCATCATACAAAGAACTTTATACCCTAAAATACAAAGAATTAGATATTCAAGAAAAGTCTTTCACTATTGGAGTGGAAAAAATCAATGAAGCTGCCGTTACTATTGCGGCCATGGAAATCGTACTTAAAGAAGAAGACATTCAATTGCAAGAAGCTTCTGCCAAGACTGATTTGCTTGTGCAAGATTTGAATAAAGAAGAAAAGAAAGCCAAAGTTAAACAAGATGAAGTAGAATTGACTACCAGAAATTGTGAGAAACAAGCTTCTTAAATTGCCGTTGAAAAGGAATCTGCCTTGAAAGATTTGGAAGCCGCTATGCCTGCCCTTAGAAGAGCCCAAGCTGCCGTTGACTCATTGGATAACAAAGATATCGTTGAAATGAAGACCAACAGAAATCCCTTGGATATTATCAAATATATTTTGGATGCCTGTGCCATCTATTTCCAAGTCAAGATCGACCCTATTAAGATTGTTGAGAAACAGTTCAACAAAAAAGAAGAAAGAAAAGTCTTTTTCACTGAAGAATCTTTCGAATCATCTGGTAAATTTGTGCTAGGAGATATGAACTTCATGAAAAAACTTGCCAACTTCGAAAAAGATTAAATCAATGAAGAAACCATAGAATTACTTGAACCCTATATGAGTTAAGTTGGAGATTGGTTCAATGAAAAGGTTGCCAAGAATGCTTCAGTTGCTGCTGCCGGTATTATGGCCTGGGCATTGGCTATTTTTGAATATCATGCCAAATCTAAGATCGTTAAGCCCAAATAAATCATGCTTATGGAAAAAGAAGCAGAACTTAAAATCGCACTTAAGGAATTAGGTGAAGCCCAAGAAAACTTGGCCAAGATCCAGGAATTGCTTGCTGGACTTTTCAAGAAACTCGGAGTCGCTCAAGGTGAAAAAGCCGCCCTCGAAGACAAGGCCAACAAGACCAAAAAGAAAATCAATACTGCCAGAACCCTTATTAGTTCATTGACCGATGAAAAGACCCGTTGGTCAAAGGGTATGTCTGAAATTTCCGAACAAAAAAGAAGATTAGTTGGAAACTGTTCTCTTGCTACTGCCTTCATCAGTTATTGTGGACCTTTCAATGCCGAATTCAGAAACTTACTTGCTCAAGAATACTTCCTCAATGATATGAAAAAGAGAGGAGTTCCTGTATCAACAAATTTGGATTTGACATCATTTTTGGTTGATGATGCTACTGTTGGAGAATGGAACATTCAGGGATTACCTAAAGATGACTTATCTATTCAGAACGGTATCATGGTTACTAATAGTACTCGTTATCCTCTTTTGATTGATCCTCAAGGACAGGGTCAATTCTGGATTCAGAATAAATTTGCCGAAATCATCGACAAGAAATGGAGTATTACTACTCAAACTCATCCTAAATTCAAGGACTATTTCTTGAAATTCTGTATGGAAGAAGGAAAATGCTTGATCATTGAAGGTATTGAAGGAGAAGTTGATCCTATGTTGGATCCTGTTCTTGAAAAATAAGTGCAGACTAAGGGTAAGAACAAGTTCATTGACGTGGGAGGCACACAAATTGAATATAATAAAAACTTCGTCATGTTTATGACCTGCAGATTGCCTAATCCTCTTTTCTCGCCCGAACTTTCTGCCAAGACCACCATTATTAACTTCACCGTTACCCAGGGAGGTCTAGAACAACAACTTTTGGGAAGAGTGCTGAGCAAAGAATAAGCCGCCCTCGAACAGAGTTTGAACGCCTTGGTTTTGGACGTCAACAAAAACAAAAAAGACTTGCAAATTTTAGACAAGAACTTGTTGCAGAAACTTACTTCATCTACCGGATCTCTTTTGGACGATACCGAGCTTATGGACGTGTTGAACCAAACCAAATCCCAATCAAAGGAAGTGTCTATTAAGTTGGTGGACGCCGAAGTTAAGACCAAAGAAATCCAAGAAAAGAGAGAACAATACAGACCCGTTGCCATTAGAGGTTCTGCCCTTTACTTCTGCATGCTCGATATGTCTTTGGTTTCATGGATGTATAACTCATCTTTGGAATAATTCCTTCAGCTTTTTGATGACTCCATTAACGACTCGACCAAATCTCCTCTTCCTTCTAAGAGAGTTGATTTCATCATAGAGTTCCTAACTTTGCACGTCTTCAGATACGTCAACAGAGGACTTTTCGAAAAGGATAAGAATACCTTTATGCTTATGATGTGTTTCAAGATCCAAACTACTGCTCAAAAGATTACCAACGGGGATATTTCTTTGTTCTTGAAGGCAGGAGCCTCATTGGATGCTAAATCTGAAAAACCAAGACCTTTCAACTTCATTACCGATAAAGCCTGGTTGAACATCCTTGCTTTGTCCAGACATTGTTTCGGAAGCCAGCCAATTCCATTCTTTAAGGATCTCCCTGATTCAATGTAGAGAAACGAAGCTCAATGGAAGGCATGGATTGAAAAGAATGAGCCCGAAAACTTCCCTATTCCTGATTTCCATGACAGAATCTTGGGAGAAGGAAACGATTTGGGTCCTTTGATGGCTATGTGTTTGACTAGATCCATTAGAGAAGATAGAACTTTGATTTGTTCATTGAAATACATTGAGAAAACTCTCGAATCAGCTGAATTCACTAAACCCATTGCCTACCCAATTGAAGGAATTTGGGCAAATTCTAACAAACTAACTCCTATTTTGATGCTTTTGTCTCCTGGTTCCGACCCCACCAGTACTATTGAGGAACTAGCCAGAAAGAAGAAGAAGTACCCCACTAAGAACGTGTCTATGGGAGAAGGTCAGGAAAAGAAAGCTAAATTGGTTATGGATGAATGCACAGTTTCTGGAGGATGGGTTATTTTACAGAACTGTCACTTGGGTCTTCAGTATATGCACGACCTCTTAAGCATTATTCCCACTGAAGCCGAACCTGAAAGAGCCGAAACCTACCATGAAGACTTTAGACTTTGGATTACTTGTGAAAGCAATAACAACTTCCCTCTAGGACTCCTTTAGAGAGCTATTAAGGTGACTAATGAAGCCCCCAAGGGTATCAAGGCTGGTTTATACAAGACCTTCAACACTATTATCAATTAAGATTTCCTCGATAAGATCGAGCACCCCGCCTGGAGACAACTTATCTTTACTTTGTGTTTCTAACACTCAGTTGTTCAAGAAAGAAGAAAATTCGGACCTTTGGGATGGTGTGTACCTTATGAATTCAACAATGCTGATTTAGAGGCATCATTACAGTTCGTTGAAAAATACTTGAACAGTTTGATCAGCGGACCTTCATCTAATCTTAGTACTTTGCCAATCAGTTGCACAGTTATCAAGTATATGGTTGTAGAAATCCAATACGGAGGAAAGATTACTGATGACTTAGATAGAGAACTCTTTATCGCCTACGGAGACGACTACATCAAGGAAGGTATTTTCGGTAACGAACACACCTTTACTGAAATCGTCACCGAAGAAAGCGGAGGCGGTAAACTCAGATTCAAGTACAAGATCCCTGCCAACCCCAATAATGAAATCTCGAAATATCGAGACTATATCAATGATGTTCCCCCCATTGATAACCCCGAAGTCTTCGGATTGCACACCAATGCCGATTTGACTTTCAGACTCAAGGAATCCCTAGAAATGATCACCACTCTTTCTGAAACCAGACCCAAAGATACCAACTCCGGAGGTGGCCAAACCAGAGAAGAAATGGTTCAGGAAAAAGCCAAAGAAATCTTAACTAAATTGCCCCCCGACTACCTCATTTTGGACGTCAGAAAACAAGTTGAAAAAGTCCAAGGACCCAGATAACTCTCCGAAAGAGGACTTCAAGTTCCTCTTAACGTCTTCTTGTTCCAAGAAATCCAAAGAATCCAAAACATCTTGGGACTCGTCAGAAAGACCCTTATTGATATTATCGATGCAATTGACGGTCAAGTCGTTCTTACTCCTGTGATCCTTGATGCCATCGATGCCATCTCCAACGCCAAAGTTCCCCAAAATTGGATCTACGATGCCACCGGAGTAGAAATCTCATGGCAACTACCCTTCTTGGGATCCTGGTTCTCATCCTTCACTGAAAGATACGCCCAACTCAACAACTGGCTCAAGAACCAACAAAGACCCAACACCTTCTGGCTAACTGGATTCTTCAATCCCCAAGGTTTCCTCACCGCCATGAAACAAGAAGTTACCAGAATGCACAAAGGAGGTACCGGACCCGGAGGTAAAGTCCAAGAAGCCTGGTCTCTAGATGATGTCGTTTACCAAACCATCATCAAAGAAAGGGAATTCGAACTCATCAAAGATGTCCAAACTGAAGGAGTTTACATTCACGGACTTTTCCTTGAAGGAGGTAGATACGTCAAGACCGGTCTTGATGACCCTGAACCCAAAAAAACTATTCGCTCCTCTCCCAATTCTTTACGTCACTGCCATCAACAAGAAGAAGGGAAGCTCCGACGCAGAAAGACAAAGTTCTACTTACTCATGCCCTGTTTACAAGTACCCCAGAAGAACTGATAAGTACTTCATCTTCAGAGTCCAAATTCCTTGTGAAGGTACTGGACCCCACAGATGGAAGCTAAGAGGAGTTTGCCTATTGTGCTCAGTTGAATGATCTCCAAATAAATATATATATATAATAGAATTTGCA
>Ga0007751_10068886_pt1 | contig 13826 bp, 25 predicted proteins | sample LauGreSBDMM110SN_FD_61640 | JGI IMG/M metagenome (GOLD analysis project Ga0007751, IMG submission 61640) | Metatranscriptome of freshwater lake microbial communities from Lake Michigan, USA - Su13.BD.MM110.SN (Metagenome Metatranscriptome) | ecosystem: Environmental > Aquatic > Freshwater >...
CAGTAGAGCAAAGCAAAGCAACACCTCTAAGCTTCCATCTTTAAGGACCGCTTCCTTCACATGGCAATCCTACTCTGAAGATAATGTATCTATCTGTCCTCTTTGGGTACTTGTAGACGGGACAGGAGTAAGTAGCAGCCATTCTTTCCCCTTCAGGATTCTTTTTTTTATTAATGGCAGTGACATACAAAATAGGGAGAGGCGCAAATAACTTCTTTGGTTCGGGATCGTCCAAACCGTTTTTGGCGTACCTGGCACCTTCGATTGAAAGTCCATGAATGTACACCCCTTCAGACTGGATGTCTTTAATGCTCTCATACTCTCTCTCTTTTACGATGGAGTGATAAGCGACATCGTCTAAAGACCATCCCTCTTTGTCTTTGCCCCCTCCTTTGTGCATTCTTGTTACTTCTTGTTTCATCGCAGTCAAAAATCCTTGAGGATTGAAGAATCCTGTGAGCCAATAAGTATTTGGCCTGGTAGTTCTGAGCCATTGGTTTAGCTAGTTGTACCTCTCCATTAGTGAGGTCACCCACGCTCCTAGAGCGGGCAAAATCCATGAAATTTCGGCACCTGAAGCGTCATACATCCATTTATTTGGGGCCCTGGCATCTGCAATGGAGTCAATTGCATCCATGATATCAGGGGTCATTATGATATTACCGTCGATTGATTCGATAATATCTGTTAAAGTCTTTCTGACCAAACTCAGCACAAACTAGAACCTAGTCAATTCCTGGAACAAAAATACGTTTTGAGGAACTGTCATTCCCTTGTCATTGAGACCTTTGGGTCCCGCTAGTTTTTTGACTGTTTCTCTTACATCAGTCATGTTATAATCGATGGGTAATTTCGATCGCACATCTCTGGCCTTTTCCTGTACGATTTCGTCTCTGGAGAGACCACCGCCACCACCAGAGTCTTTAGGTCTCGTCTCTGTTAGAGTTAAGATCATTTCCAAAGACTCTTTAAGTCTAAAGGTGAGATCTGCGTTTGGATGCAGTCCGAATATTTCAGGATTGTCAACAGATGGGATATTATCAATGTACTCCCTGTATTTGACGATCTCGTTGTTGGGGTTACTTGGAATCTTATATTTATATCGTTCCTTTGTGGCGGTTCCAGAGCCTTCAGAAATGATCTCGATGAAGCAGTGTTCATTTCCGAATATGCCTTCTTTTATGTAGTCGTCTCCATAGGCGATGAAAAGCTCACGATCAAGATTGTCAGTAATTTTGCCTCCGTATTAAACTTCGCAGGTCATATATTTGATGACATTGCAGTTTATATTAAGTGCCTGCATGTTGTTCGCAGGGCCTTGCATCAAGAATCCGAGGTACTTCTCCACGTAAGCCAAGGACGCTTCTAAGTCAGAATTGTTATACTCGTAAGGCACACACCAACCCAGAGGTCCGAATTTACGTCTCTCCTACACTATTGAGTGCAGGAAACAAATTGTGAAGGTAAGAGCCCTCCAACTGGGATGTTCAATCTTATCCAAGAAATCTTAAGTAATTATTGTTGTGAAAGTCTTAAAAAGACCAGCTTTTAATCCTTTGGGAGGCTCATTAGTCACTTTCAAAGAGGTTTATAAGAGACCTAATGGGAAAAGTTTGTGGGGCTCACTTGTGATCCAAAGTCTGAACTCGTTGTGAATCGCATAAGTTCCTGGCTCCAAAATGGTCAAAAGTTATTCCATGAATTTAAGACCCAAATGGCAATTTTAGAGAACGACCCACCCTCCAGTAACAAACGACTCCTGCATGACAGCCATGGCTTTTACATCCTAACCTTCACCCATGGAAACCGCTTTCAAAGGGAATTTCTTCTTTTTCTTTGATAACTCTTCGACGGTGGAAGTGGGATCAGAACCCGGGGACAAGAGGAAAAGAATGGGTTCCAAAGAACTGGATCCTTCCCAAATTTTGTCGATGGGATAAGAAAGAGGAGTGGTAAACTCTTTCCCGAGTACTTGCATTATGAAGTTGTTTGAACATACTAAAGTACGATCTTCTCTGATCGATCTGACTAAACAGACTTGGAGTAAAGAGCCTATTTCTTTTTCTCCGGCGATCCTCTCTTGGAAGTCAGGAATGGGGAAGTTTTCAGGGTCATTTTTATCGATCCACTATTTCCACTGGGCTTCATTTCTCTGCATGCTGTCAGGCAAGTCTCTGAAAAAGGCTAGAGGATCACTTCCGAAATGGTGTTTACTCAAGGCGAGAATATTTAGCCAGGCCTTATCTGTGATGAAATTGAACGGCCTCTACTTCTCGGATTTGATGTCTAGAGAGGCACCGCCCTTCAAGAACACGTTTACGTCCGCATTGGTTATCTTTTCAGCAGTAACCAAGAGTTTGAAGCATATCATAAGAATATAAGTGACCTTGTCTCTTTCGAAAAGTCCTCTGTTCACATATTTGTAAACGTGGTAAGTAATGTATTTTATGATCTTTTCCACTCGTTTAGAAGGCTGCTGTTCTCTTTCTGACTGATCGATTGACTCGTCGAATAGTCTCAAATATTATTCCAAAGATGAGTTGTACATCCACGACACCAGGGACATGTCGATAATACAGAAATAAAGGGCAGATCCTCTTATAGCCACAGGTCTATATTATTCTCTTTTTTCATTGATTTCCTTAGTTTTGATTTCGGCGTCAATCAACTTGATCTGGACGTCCTTTGACTAAGTTTTGGTTAGGTTGAGCACCTCAATCAGCTCAATGTCGTCGAGCAAATTACCCTTTGACTGCGTAAGTCTATCTAACAAGTTCTTGTCGAGTCGCTAAAGATCCTTCTTGTTAAAGTTGACGTCAGCCAACAAGGTGTTTAACGATTCCTCAAGAGCCTTTTACTCCTTGGAAAGCACCCTCCCTAATAGCTGTTGTTCGAGACCTTTCTGCGTAACCGTGAAGTCGATAATTGTGGTCTTGGCAGACAGTTCAGGCGAAAACGACGGGTTCGGAAGACGACATGTTAAGAACATCTGGAAATGGCTGCTGAAATCGAACTGCGATCCCCCCACGTCGATAAAACTGTTTTTACCCCTGGTCTAAATCTGCTTCTCTAAAACTGGGTCCAACATTGGGTCCACTTCGTTCTCTATGCCTTCTATTATAAGAGTCTTTCCCTCTTCCATGCAGAACTTCAAAAACTAGTCTTTGAATTTAGGGTGCGAAAGAGACACAATGCATCGCGATGGGTCGATGAACTCAGCGTATTTATTTTGAATCCAATTTTGACCTTGACCCTAAGGGTCTATTAAAAGTGGGTATCTTGAAGAATTGGTGACCATAATACCGTTTTGGATCGAAAGATCATCCTTTGGAAGGCCTTGTATGTTCCATTCTCCGATCGTAGCGTCGTCCACCAAAAATGCAGTCAATTCAAGAGTCGGAGTTACTGGCACTCCTTTCTTTTTCATGTCCCCGATGAAATATTCGTTTTGCAAGAGCAGTCTGAATTCAGAATTGAATGGTCCGCAATAGGAGATGAAAGCAGTGGCCAATGAAACGTTCCCGACCAATCTGCGTTTTTACTCGCCAATTTCACTTGCGCCTTTCTGCCACCTGTCTCTTTCGTCCGTCAATGATGAAATGAGCTGACGGGCAGTGGTGATCTTCTTCTTGGTTTTCAAAGCCTAGTCCTCGAGAATCTGTTTCTCGCTCATTTATTTCCTGAACTTTTCATTCAATTCGGACATGAGAATTTTAATGGCCTGCAATTCGAGCTGCGACTTTTCAAGTTCCGCATTCGCGACCTTGAGTTTGCCTTCTTGCACCAGCAGGAAGGCCTGTTTGGGCTTCACAATTTTGGACTTCTCGTGATACTCAAAGATAGCAAAGGACCACCCCATGATTCCGGCTCCGGCTTTGGAGACCTGTTCTCCCGCCTTTTCCGTGAACCAGTCTTCTCTTTGAGACATATAAGGTTCAAGCAGTTCGATTGTCTCTTCTGAAATCTGATCTTTTTCAAACCCGACCAGGTTCTTCATGAAATTCATGTCGGAGAGGACAGCTTTCCCCCCCTCGTCGAAGGAGTCTTGCAAGAAGGGAATCACTCGCCCTTCTTTTTTATTGACTTCCACCTGCACTATTTAAATAGGCACTAGTTTTGCCTGGAAAAAGACTGCAACCGTATCCATGATTAGTTTGATGATGATCGCGGGATTTCTGTTTGCCTTAAGCTCAACTATGTCTTTGGCCGAGAGATTGGCCACCATCACTTTGGCTCGTGTAAGCGCGGGCATTGCTGCCTGTAGATCTTTTTGAGCATCTTCTTTTTCCTTGGAAATCTAAGCGGCTTGCAGGGTACAATCAGAAGTGGTCTTTTCAACTTGATCGTTTTTTATCTTAGCCTTTTTTGCTTCTTTTTCGATGTCTGCAATCAGAATGTCAGTCTTATCAGAGGCCTCTTTGAGTTTCAACTCTTCGTCCTTAAGCAAGATCTCCATCTTCGCTATCGAAATTGCGGCCTCAGCTATCTTCTCGAGACCTATTTTGTAGTTCTTTTCTTAGATGTCAAGTTCCCCGTAGTATTTCTTGACGTAGAGGGCCTTGTAGGCGTTCAGGTAGGACAAATAAGACTTGGGGGTGACAAACACCTGTCTTCTCATCTTCTGGAAATACACGTCGCACACTTGAGTGACCATCTGATGCACTGAACCCATGTGTCGGTAGAGCTCTATCTTCGTTTCCGGCTTCGTGTCCAGCTCTTTGAAATTCTTGATGAAAGTCTCAGCCACTGAGATCAACGCTTCTTCAGGCCAGGGCAAAAACCAGTCTATGCAGCATTCGTTGAATAGGGCCGGGAATTTCTAGGCTCTTTGTCTGAATTTCTACCCAACTGGCGAGAAACAGAGCACAATGTGCAAATTGTCCCTTACTCTGTCCACGAAATATTGGTACAACTAATTGGGGGTGGGCTCCGAAACGTTCCTTTCTTTTTAGAATTCCTAGGTGATGTCTCCCAACCAAGCCTCTTTTTCGTCTTTGGCTATCAGTCCGGGGATCTCTCCTGTGGAGAGAATCATATTGATGTACTCCAAGAACTCTTCTTTTTTGACTTCGGCGTCAGTCATGATGAAGGTGAGATTTTTGCCGGCGTGTCCGGTCTGCTCGAAATACTCTTTGATTTCCTCCTTGAGATCTTTTTCTCCGAAGGATTTGGTCAAGACGAGTTACTTGATGACATTACGACCTATGTCTGCGGCGAGCCTGGTGAGAGACTGTTTTCCAGAACCACCCACTCCGACTAGTAGTGCGGATGATCTTGGCTGTTTGATAATTCTGCTGATTCTTATCAGATGGCACATGGCGTCATCGAACAGCACCAGATTCATCTTCTTGGATGAATACTTGGTGTTATAATCGCCTAACAAAGTATTGCACCTCGCCTGCAGTTTCTCGATGTTGCTGATTCCTTCGTATATCTACTCAGCCAAAACCTCTATTATCCCCTCTTCATTTCTCTAGTCTTCTCTGAGGAAATCCACGAAATGGATCGGATTCTCTTTCTTGAACTTGTCCAAAATCTCAGACTCACATTAGGAAAATGTTTCCAAAGAGATTTCATGGATGTAGTTTTTGACCTAGTCTTTTTCTTTGTTATTGGTGAGTTTGTCCACGAAAACCCTTTCGCACTCGTGTCGCCACAGAGCGATCATGAATATCTCTGGCTTGAACCCCAAAGTGCTTCCCGTATTAATTATGTCTTTTCTGATGCCGCAGATGCCTTTGAATATCCTAGACAGCTCCCTCATGTTAAAAACATAGTGGAATTTGGCTGGTGTCGGGAGGAGACTAAGTTTGACCTTATTCCATAATTTTAGGGTGCTCTGAGTAAGTCCGTCCACCACTTTGATGAATTCAGGGGCGAACTTCTTGCCTGCGAACACATGTTTTAAAATAGGAGAGTATATGACCTCTATCAAAACGGGCAGAATCATGTTGAAAATGAAGAACTGTCGTTTTATACGGTTGGGAATGTCGTTTCTTCCCCCTCCCGGCTGGTTCATAGCCCCGATGTAGGACAGGTTTTTAATGTTCTTAAAGTTACCTCTCATGCTCTTGTCCAGCCAGTAGAACCCCCCATTGTCAATGAGCTATCTCACGATCTCCAGAGTCTCTTAATCCCCCCACTTATTCACCTACGGCATGTTTATGTCGTCGATGAAAATAGTCATTAACTTGCCCTGGGGAGGCGCGAAGTCCTTTCCCATTTTGAAATCGCACTCGATTTCTATGTTCGACTGGAAAGTCAAAGGCTTGGTGGCAGATGAGAAATTCATTCTCTTGAAAAGCATCACCTCTCTGTTAAACCTTTCTGAGTACATGAGCACAGAAGAGGTCTTTGCGGTACCCGAAGACCCGATCAGCAAGACTGCCCTATTGCAGATGTTACTCTTATTCTGCTTTAGAATCGAGTCCAAAATTATGTTGGCTTTATACGAGTCCAAGGTGGGGATCAAAGTCTGTGAAAACAGGAATTTATCCGGGGGCTTCCATTCATCTGGAACGCACACTTTCCACTCCACATTTCCCTTTGAGAGGTCCAAATAGTAGTCGAAAATAGTCTCGCTCTGGTTCGTCTTGGTGGGAATGGGAATTCCCTTTTAGACGATGTGTTCATGGAATAGAATCCTGTCTTGCACCTCCAATAGACCGCCCATTGCCCATACGATAGAAAATATCACATATTTTTCATAGTCTTCATCAGAGGCATATTTATTTAAGGTGACTAGGTTTTACAAGAACCCAGTCAACAGATTCAAAAATTAGGTGACTTTCATGATTTCGGAAATGTCCATGGCAGGCATTTTAACAGCCTTGGCCAAAGATTCGATGATCCTCATATTTAAGAAATATTTGTTGAATAAAAAGTTCAGTTTTTCATACTCCTCCCCTCTGTTCAAGTCAGTTTTTCTTGCAACCACCCAGGATTTCAAAATTGGGTCATAGCCCAAATCTGAAGAAGAAATAAACACTATTCCGCATCTAGAAACAGTGGCGGGCGAGGCATTGTTCAAATTTTCAACTTCGAAAACCAATTTACAGTTCTCAGTCATAGGAATCCTCTCGCCGTTAGCCAGTGTTAATATTTTATTGTCATCCAGGACGGTATTTAGATTTTCAATCCAAATGGCGTCAACAGGGCCGTCACACACTATCCAGGTGTTAAATTTATTGGACCTCTAATTGGATTTCTGCCATAGAGTGGAGAAGATACCTGGAGTCCAATCGTCAGAAATCTCGGATTTCACTCCGTAAAGCTGTTCGGGGGTAATCGCCTTCGGATTTAGAATGTTGATTTTAAATTGGGTTCCCAATTCGGTCATGGCGTTTGTTAGAACTTGCATGCAAGCAGTCTTACCACATCCCGTCGGGCCCACTAGCATAAATCCGTGTCTTACCATGAAAGTCTCATACAACTGTATAATTTTGAGCACCCAGGTCTCATAGGACTGATAATTTTTCTTTTCTATGGACAATTTAATTTGCGCCTCCACATCGGGATAGCTCTTTTTAGGTACGTTTGTCTGTCTAGGGAAAATATCATTCAACAAAGAGATAAAGAGAGGAATGTCATCAGCCACGAATTTGGACAAGTTCATATCCCTTAGAGATCTCATGAGAAGCATTTCCTCCTCGGACTTGGGCTCCTGACGTTTATTGTTACCGGCAGTTCTGAGCACGGACAGGATATTTCTGAGTCCGAAGTCGTAATGTCTTTATTTGGACAACTGCTCTTCGCAAAGCGCATATAATATGTTGAATTTCTTTCCGAGAACGTCGATTGCGTTGTAACCAACGGAAGCCAACTTGACTTTCATGATGGTCTCTCTGTCGGGCACCATCATAGTGACTCCTCTAAAGAGCACCTTTAGATTTTCAGGCAGTTCCTGTCGTCCGGCATAACCTGGGTTCATGGTAATGAAGTAGCCCACGGTGGGCACAATGTCGATCAAAATCACTTCTTCAGGGAACCAGAATTCTTTAAGATGTTGTTTCTTAGCAGCTGTGATGGACTCAACTTGGCCTGCGACGACTGAAAGCACTTCCAAATCGATACGATTGAACTCATCGAAACACCCCCATAGTCCTGATTGGACAAGTCCCTTGAAGATTTTGGCCATGTCTTTAGATCTGTGTTGATCACCACAATTTGTGACTACGACGAAGATTCCTAGAGTTCTTCCAAGATCCTTGACGGTCTCTGTTTTACCGGTTCCAGCAGGTCCGGCAGGGGCTCCTCCGTAGTACATACTAAGTGCCTAAGCCAAAGTGATGTAACATCTGTCAGTAAGAGCGGTGATGCAAAGTCTTTCCTTGGCTCCCAAAAACTCATGAGAATATACGCAGTCCCAATCAGTAATCGAGATGATGCAATTGTCTTACTCTTGTTTCCAATATATTCTAGTCTGTTTCTGCCACTCAAAGTCATTGATGTCTTTGCATTTCAGCTCCACTGCCAGATCTCTTTGATGCACATGCACAGTGACGATAGTTTCAATCTTTTGTCTGTCGATGCAGGATGCCATGTCTTCCAGACACATACCAGTGAACAGTTCCATCATGGCTTAAATCTCTCTCCTTTTTCCCTCTAAAGCACCTTTCTCATTTTTTTATGTTCTCTCCAGCCCTTCAGTTATCTTTTGGGTCCATACCGCCTGCACCCCTATTAGAGCCACTTGCGAAGGATACCCTTTAATGAAATCTCTCATTTGAGGCACGGTTGTGTTGGAGCAGATTTTGCAAGCCTCTCTGATGATGTCTTTCATGGTCTCCTGCATTTTTTCTTAAAGACTTCTCAACCAGCCTTCAATTGACCCTTCACATTTTTAATAATTAGTGAGGGTGACAGTTTCTTCGTCTCTTCCCATGACCTGAGTAATTGCTCTGATGATCTTTTCATTCGAACCCTTTTTCTCGGGATTTTTATCAAAGGTGACTTTATTGATAGCATCAAAGAGTTTTTCGAAGTCCTCTTGTATCGATTGGGGCTCAGATCCCTATGACAGGATTTTCAAGAGGGTGGGATTAGACACGAAATAGAATCTGGGGAATTTTTTCCTTTTCTTCTCCAAATACTGTTCTAGAGATTTCTAACATACGTCAAGATTCTTCTAGAGCTCTGGCAAGAAATCTTTAAGCATGTCATTTTAACAGCAAGTAATGACTTTCTTGGTTTCAACGGCTTTTTCCATGATCTTGAGCCAATTTTTGTCGATTCCCTAGAACTTCTTGGCTTCCACGGGCATTTACCTGGCGATGTCACCTCCTGTGAAAACAGTTTCTAAACTGGTCCAGGCCATTTGAACTTTGACCCACATGTCGAGGGTCTCTCCCACTTCGGAGAAGATCCTTATCTGGGACTCGACTTGGGCCTTGAAGGGAATGACGTGTCTCTGGGCGTTCACTGCGGCGAGTGTCATCTGGTCTTCGTCGAGTTTCTCTGTGATGGTGGCCACACACCCTCCGTTCAGAATGCACGGATAGTCCCTGCTCTTTCCCCAGGTCGAAAACTCGAATTGGGCCGTGTCCCAAAAGTTCTTTATTTCTTCCAGTTAGAACTCGATCTTCAGCTGTTTGTCGGCGGAATCAGTGATGTCCACTATATCTTCGGCATATTTTAAGAGTCCGGCCTCGATCAAGTCGCTCATGTAGAAATTATCCTCGTTTTCATAGTTGAGAGACTTCCCGCTGATTTCTATGACCTTCTGCCAATGTCTGGCCTTTATGGAAGGCTTCTTTAGGTCCATGATGATTGGAAGTACCTCCTTCAAATTATCGATTTCAGTCTTTAGTTCCTTGTAGGCATTCCACTCCTTTAAGTCTTTCGGAAGTCTGATGCACATGTCCCCATATTTCTGGACCTGCTCTTCAATTTCTTAAAACTGCTGAACAGTGATATCAGACCAGGCCTTCTCTTTCCATTTCGAGATCGACTCGATGACTTCCGCATACAGAGAGTATAACTTCTTAAGGTTCTTGAGTTCCGCCTCTGTTTTTTCGAGGTCGGGATAGTTCTGGCTCTACAGCCCGAAAAGATCTTCTCCAGATTTATTAATTTTGAAGAATTTCTGTTTGACTGAATACTCGTCTTCAAATCTCCTGAGTCTCTCCATTGCCTCTTTGGGACTGATGTTTTCGACCATTGGGCCGTTCAATTCATAGTCTTTCCTGAAATCAGTGACGTCCGTGATAAATCCCTTGATAGATTTCTTTAAAGTCTTTAAGTATTCGGACTATTTGAGCTATAGCTCTTTCTACTTGACTTCGGCGTACTGCATGAGGTTCTCCCAGTTGCTTCTGAGCATAAGTCTGGAATCCAGTTCGTCTTTGTCAATTATGCCTCCTGGCAAATAGCTGTCTAAGAGGGAGTACATGTCCAAAACAGGGTTGAATTTCATGTCAATTTCGGCCTACTGCTTTCTGATCTCCTCGAGAGACTCCATGACATAGCCCAAGGAACCTATGTCTTTAACGTCTTTGTGCAGTTTGATGTCGAGATTTTTAGTCTGTTCAGTGAGGTGGTCCAGCATTCCTCTCGCCCTTTTGTGCAAGTCGAAAGAGTACTAGTTTTTCCAGTCTTTGGCGAGGGACTTGAGTCCCTAACAAAGATTTTCGGTTTTTAGCTCTATGGCACCGATGAGATGGGAGTTTGATATCTTTTCGATTTCATCTTCCACGGAGGTGAATTTCTTGAGCTGATCTTCATAGTCCTACAAAGAGGGGTTCTTCTTGGTGAATTCGTTTATACTGTCCTGAACGTTCTTCATCCAAAGCCATTCAAATTTCTTAAACCCGATCAACAGTTCGTTTACCTTGTTTTTGGTGCCTTAGATGGAGCCAGTCAAAAGCAGGATGACTTTCACGATCTCCTTATCACAGGCGATCATTTCATAGAAACTTGCCTTCTTGTCATTGTCAGTTTCGGACTGTTCCCAGTTGAAAAGCTCTTTGGAACATCTGAGCACCGCTGTAGCGGATTTGTTTATCGAAGCTTAGATCTCTTCTTAAGAAGGGTTCAACTTCACTTTATGCAGGTCCAACTGAAGATATATTTCGAAAAAGGCTTTGGCCTAAGTTTTATCTGTAACGTCTCTCTTTCCGCACACCCTATATTTCATAGCGTTTAGGGAATTCTGAGTTGCTGACAGGAGTGCCTGATACAAATACCAGAAATAATATCTTTTGATTCTCTTGGTCTCCTCTTGGAACACCGGCTCAACATGGGGATCCAGCTAATATTTGAGGATGGTGTATAGAAGATCGTCCACGGCATGTTCGACCTCCACGTTTTTGCTGACCAAATACTAGGTCTTAATCCTGATGAAGTCCTCTTGAAGGGTGACAAACTAATCGAGGGTGAAAGGTTTGCTCTCATTGATCGGAAGACTGACGAGAGTCACCTTCGAAACCTGTTTTAAGTTGTTCTCGATTCGATTCTCGATGACATCGTTGACATTGATGATCAATTGTTCAAGTCTTCTAAGACCGCTGTGCACGTGCTCTAAGTACGAGTCGATGTTCATGCTTGTCCAGGTCAAAGTTACCATTCCCGGTCGCAGTTTCAGTTCCAGGTCATCAATATGAGGTCCGAGAAGGGTCTTCATTATGGGTTTCACCTTTCCGATGATGCGCTCGTACTCCTTAAGCACGAAAAGCAACTCATAATAATAGGCCTTGAACTTGTCCTCTTGCAACAAAATGATTCGTGCAGACTCAGGAATCTCTATTCCGACTCTGTCCATGCATTTGGCCTCCCTGATTAGCTGCATGATTTCCAGATCGAAATTGACATACAACTTTTTGTTTTCTTCATGCCTGACGATGAGAGTGGCCTGTAAGGCTGCTTTTGACTTCTCGATCTCGTTGCACCAAGACTGGTAGTACCACATTTCGTAGATGGTCAGCTGTTTTCCAAGGGTGTTGTAACTGCCATAGTACCTCTTGATTTCCTGACAATTGATGACGTGTTCAGGGAACATGTTGATAGGTCCCGTGATTTTCTAGAACAAATGACGGGCCCAAATGATCTTCCCTGCGTCCGGCGGCATGTTACGCACGATTGGGGGGTTCGTCTTTTGGTCCGTGAACACCCTTTAAATGCCATCCAGCTCTGTCGCGTAATTGTTCAAAATGGCATTGTATTTAGTCGTCAATTTGTGCTTGAGACTGTCTCTCTTCAAAGTCGACTCGAATTTATGCAGCAATTTTAGAGAATATTCTATGTTTTTGAACCTGTTAAAATTGTTGTCAATAAACGTCTAAAGCTCCTAGTCTAAATGTGAAATCTGAACGTTGAACTCCACGTAATCTCTGTCGAATTTGTTGTTCTGGTAGTCCAGTAATTCGTGACCCTTTTTCTTAAAATCCTCGATGATTTGCTTGAAGTGTTCTGTCAATTTGTCCATCCCTTCAAGATTGTGTTTAGCTAGAGATTGGAACTATTAAATTGTATTGAAAATGTCGATTAATTTCAGAACTCTTCTGCAGAATAAGTCAAATTTTCCGAAGATCTAAGTCTCTGAGAAATCGAAGGTTTTGCCTTTGGGCATGTCGATGACTTTTTCTTTGGTGTCTTTATAGCTGTCCTTGTACTCTCTGTTCAGTTTGATGCAATTGGACAGGACCTCAATAAGTGAGATGGGGTCTCTTAGCCAAATTTCGTTCGACTTCTTGCCGTTAAGGATTCTCTTTTTGCAGTTGGTAATCATTTGATTCGTGATTTTCATGAAAAGACTAGTCATTTTATCAGTAGTGTTGAAAAACCTGGCTATGGTGTGAATCATCTTAATGGCGTTCATAAGAGCAGGGAGGGTGTCTATGATCTGCTAGGGAGTGCCGTTGTAAAGAGGGTCCACGAATTTCTCAAGAGTGGTCAGGTACTTGACGTTGTCCTTGGCCTCGTTGAGCTTGTCTGTGAGGAGCAGATCCAATCTGTTGTACTCCATGATAAGTTTGGAAATTTCTTCTCCGTAGCCCCTGGGCCCCACGTCCGTCTGTTGCTGTCGAAAGAGAAGGCTCTTAACAGCCTGAAAGTCCCGGTTCTTGAGCTACTCGCACCAGTTTGTGATCTTCTGCATTCGGACTCGCCAGAACTCGAGCTCTACTTTAGGACCCGCGTCCGCCGGCTCCTTTTTGGTGTCGCTGTCGTCGTTCAGCAAATTGTAGATGACGGAAAGCCACTAAGTGAATTTGCGCTCGAAGAAAGGCACTTTGTCCGCATCTGCGGTTTGGTGGCTCAGTTTCTGCTGTTCCTCGGGGTCCAGTTGGAAGAGCTCTTGTCCGGGGGACATGCTCTGGATGGAGTCCTGCACCTCGCTCGCGAACTTCCTCACGTAAATGAGATACTCCTCTTTTATCTCCTCTTCGCACTGGCCCCAGTCCTGGGTACTCATATTCTTGATCATGGGCTCGTACGTGTACTGGATCATCTTGTCCAGCTGGATGAGACACTTGGGCGAGATCTCTCCGAAAATAATCTCGTTGTCACAGCTCTCAGCCATGTTGACTTTGTGTTTGACTGCGTCCTTCGTGATCGGGAAGTTCTTCACGAAGTAAACCGCCTTCTCCTTAAGTTTCTCCTGGTCTCCGTTCGTGATGAAGAGAGTGGGGTCTGAACCCACATCCTTCATCTCGTCCCCCTAAATGTCGATCACCTAGAAGTAGAACAGGATCTTTCTCGGACCGTCCACCGAAAAGAAGTTGTCGATCATCTTCAAATTGCTCTCGTTGTTGAAACATTCATCCACTTGGACTTCGGTTGCCTTTAGGCAATCGATGATGGTTTGCATCATCCATTTCACGCGTTTTGTT
>Ga0007751_10214638_pt1 | contig 13799 bp, 26 predicted proteins | sample LauGreSBDMM110SN_FD_61640 | JGI IMG/M metagenome (GOLD analysis project Ga0007751, IMG submission 61640) | Metatranscriptome of freshwater lake microbial communities from Lake Michigan, USA - Su13.BD.MM110.SN (Metagenome Metatranscriptome) | ecosystem: Environmental > Aquatic > Freshwater >...
GTGTCAATTGGTATTTTAGGAAATAAAATTGGGATGACTCAAATTTTTGATACAAAAGGAGAAATAATTCCTGTAACAATAATTAAAAGTGGACCCTGCTATGTAACACAAATTAAATCTAATGAAAACTGCGGATATAATGCAATTCAATTAGGTTATTCAGAAGTAGCTCCAAATTTAAAAAGTTTAACAAAACCTAGGCTTGGTCATTTTAATAAAGTTAATTTACCACCATATCGTTATTTAAAAGAATATAAACTCGAAGAATCTAAAGATTATACCATCGGTCAAGAATTTACAGTAGATATATTTAAAATAGGTCAAACAGTAAATGTAACTGGTTTTACAATTGGGAAAGGAACTGCCAGTAATATTAAACAACATCACTTTAGTCGAGGTCCAATGACACATGGTGGTAAATCAAAACGTTTACAAGGATCTATGGGTTCAGGAACAACACCAGGACGTGTATATCCAGGTAAAAAAATGCCTGGTCATTTTGGAATGGAAAAACGAACAATCAAAGGGTTAGAAATTATTGATATTGATAAAACACAAAATATTATTGTAATTAAAGGATCTATTCCAGGTAAATCCGGTAACTTAGTTAGCCTGAATAGTGGAAAATAGTTAAATATTAAATAATAAATATGGAAACAAAAATATTTTTAGAAAATTTTGAAAGAAAGAAAAAAGCAATTGGATTAATACATCGAGCTTATTTAACACAATTAAAAAATTCACGTCAATATACAGCATCAACAAAAACACGTTCTGAAGTAAGAGGTGGTGGTCGTAAACCATGGCGTCAAAAAGGTACAGGTCGTGCGCGTGCGGGTTCAACTCGTTCACCTTTATTTGTTGGGGGGGGAGTTATCTTTGGTCCTCGACCAAGAATAGTTTCAAAAAAAATTAATAAAAAAGAAAGACGTTTAGCTATTTTATCTGCTTTATATCTTAAAAAACAACAATTTATTTTTATTAATGAAGACGTTTTTACAGAATTTCAACTTATTAAAACGAAAAAAATTACTGATTTAATTTCAAACTTAAAATTAGATTTAACTTCAAAAATTCTTTTTATTTTATCAAAACCAAATAAATTTTTCTGGTTATCAACAAAAAATTTAAAAAACATAGAAGTTACAACATCTTCATGTCTAAATATTGAACAATTATTAAATGCTAACCATATTATTTTATCAAATACGGGATTAGATTTAATTAATTCAACTTATGGAAAAAATTATGAATAATTTAGGTGATCTTTTAAAATTAATAAAATATCCTTCGCTAACAGAAAAATCTATAAATCTATATGGAAATCGACAATATACGTTTATTGTTGACCGTACATTAACAAAAACACAAATTAAATTTATTATTGAAAATATTTTCAATGTGAGTATTATTAAAGTAAATACTGCAATATTACCAACAAAAAAAAGAAGAGTGGGTAAATCAATTGGGAATCGTTCGGTTTATAAAAAAGCTTATGTAAAATTAAAAGAAGGTGATACAATCAATGATCTCTTCAATTAAAAAGTAAATAAAAATTAAAATTTTGAATTATGGGAATTAAAATTTACAAACCCTATACCCCTTCAACACGTGAAAAGAGTAGTTTAGATTTTTCTATGTTATCAAAAGTAAAACCAGAAAAATCATTAACTTCTTCAAATCACCGAGCAAAAGGAAGAAATAATCAAGGAAGAATAACAATTCGTCATAAAGGTGGTGGACATAAACGTCTATATCGTTTGATCGATTTTAAACGAAATAAATTAGATATTAAGGGTAAAATAGTATCGATAGAATATGATCCAAATCGAAATGCTAATATAGCACTAGTTAACTACGAAGATGGAGAAAAAAAATATATTTTACATCCTGAAAATTTAAATATTGGTGATTATATTTATGCTGGTAGTAATAGTGAAATAAAAATTGGAAACGCATTACCATTATCTAATATTCCATTAGGAACAGATGTACATAATATTGAATTATTTCCAGGAAAAGGTGGACAATTAGTTCGTTCTGCAGGAACATCAGCAAAAATATTAGCAAAAGAAAATGACTTTGTTGTATTGCGTTTATCTTCTAAAGAAATTAGGTTATTTAAAAAAGAATGCTTTGCAACAATAGGTCGAATTAGTAATTCTGATTTTTATAATGTTGTTCTTGGAAAAGCCGGAAGAAGCCGTTGGCTTGGTGTTCGTCCAACAGTCCGTGGAGCAGTTATGAATCCTGTAGATCATCCTCATGGTGGTGGAGAAGGCCGCTGTCCTATTGGTAAACCTAGACCTTTAACACCTTGGGGTAAACCAGCTTTAGGAGTTAAAACACGTAAAAGAAAAAATAAAAGCGATATATTTATTATTCGTTCACGTTAAAAATAAAATAAAAATATAATTATTTAAATTATGGGACGCTCAATACAAAAAGGACCTTATATAGCTTATCATTTATTAAATAAATTGAAAAAATTAAATGATGCAGGTAAAAAAGAAGCGATTAAAACATGGTCACGTGCTTCTACTATTTTACCTTTAATGATTGGTCACACCATTAGTGTATACAATGGTCAAAAACATGTACCAATTTTTATTACAGATCAATTAGTTGGTCATAAATTAGGAGAATTTGTACCTACACGTACATTCCGTTCTCATAAAAAAACTGAACGAAAAGTAAAAAAATAAAATATGAATACTATTACAAGAGAAGCTGTTTCAGCAACATCAAAGTATATAAGAATTTCTCCTAGCAAAGTAGATTTAATAATTAAACAAATTCGAGGAAAAACTTATAAACAAGCATTACAAATTTTAAAATATTTGCCACAAAAATCAGGAGCAATAGTTTGGCAAACACTATATTCTGCTGTTTCAAATGCAACAAATAATTTTGATTTAGAAAAAGAAAATTTAATTATTTGTGAAGCTTTTGTAAATCAAGGACCCATATTAAAAAGAATGAGACCAAGAGCACAAGGTAGAGCATTTGCGATCCAAAAAAAAATGTGCCACATTACAATCCGTGTCATGGAATTCTAAATTAAGAAAAAAAAAGTAAAACTAGAAACATTATGGGTCAAAAAACACATCCAAAGGGATTTCGATTAATTACAACACAAAGACACCTTTCAGAGTGGTATAGTAATAAATTAAAGTATCCATCACTTATTGAAGAAGATTTTTTTATTCGTGAAAAAATAAATAAAACATTTTCAGAATTTTTATCAATTTCAAAAATTGAAATTAATAGAATTAATCAAAACATAGAGAATAAAGAATATGTAAATATAACAATCCATGCTTTATTTCCACGTGCAAAAGAAATGTATCGTAAAGTTGCCAAATATTTTACCGATAATATTGAAAATTCTAATGCGAAAACTTTATCAATATTAAATAATAATAAAGGAACATTAAAACGTTTTACTAGTCTTTTATTAAAAAGAAATATTAGAAATATTATTCGTTTTTTACAAATAAAAACAGATAAAAATTATCATATTTCGATTAATTTTATAAAAAATCCATTTGAAGATGCTACATTAATCGCAAAATATATTGCAGAGCAATTAGAACGTCGTACACCTTTTAGACGTGCAGTTAAACAAACTATTAAAAAAGTTCAAAGAACTGAAATGAAAGGGATTAAAGTTCAAGTTTCAGGTCGTTTAAATGGTATTGAAATTGCACGAAGTGAATGGAAACGAGATGGTAGAGTTCCGTTACATACATTAAGAGCAAAAATTGATTATACACATCAACGTGCAGAAACAATTTATGGAGTTATTGGAATAAAAGTTTGGCTTTTTTCAGGTGAAATTTAAAAAATAAAAAAAATCTTACGAAAAAATATGTTAAGTCCTAAACGAACAAAATACAGAAAAATGCAACGTGGACGACTAAAAGGAAAGGCATGTCGTAACAATAAATTAGATCATGGAGATTATGGTATTCAAGCTCTAGAGCCAGTTTGGTTAACATCAAGACAAATAGAAGCTGTTAGACGAACAATTTCAAGATATACTAAAAGAACAGGAAAATTATGGATAAAAGTTTTTCCAGATAAATCTGTAACTGCGCGTCCAGAAGAATCAAGAATGGGTTCTGGAAAAGGTGCTGTAGAATATTGGGTTGTTGTTATTAAACCTGGGAACATTTTATTTGAAATAAATGGTGTTCCAAAAGATGTAGCAATGGAAGCTTTAAAAATAGCTTGTTATAAATTACCAATTAAAACAAAAATTTTAAGTCGTGAGGAAAAAGTCGTATGAGTTTACCAAAATATAAAGACTTAGAAAATTTAATAAATATTGGAGATATTGATAAAGAAATTTTTATGTTGCAAAAAAATTTATTTGATTTGAAAGTTAAAAAATCGACAAGTCAAACAATTAAACCACATCTTTTTGCACATGCAAAAAGAAGATTAGTTCATTTAAAATTTAAAAAATCTTTATTATTGAAATTAAAAAGTTAAAATTTTATGGTTAAAAAAGAAAGAATTGGAGTTGTTGTAAGTAATAAAGCTGAAAAAACAATTGTTGTTGCGATTCAAACTCGTTATCAACATCCAAAATATGGAAAAATTCTAATCAAAACAAAACGTTATATGGCACATGATGAAAAAAATGCATGTAATTCTGGCGATATAGTTTTATTAGAAGAAAGTGCACCTTTTAGTCGTCATAAAAAATGGAATTTAAAAGAAATTCTTAAAACAAATTCAAAATAAGTTAAATAAAAATTATGATACAACCGCAAACATATTTAACTGTTGCTGATAATACAGGAGCAAAAAATTTAATGTGCATTCGTGTTTTAGGTAATAATCGAAAATATGCAAATGTTGGAGATATTATTATTGGTGTTGTAAAAGATGCCATTCCTAATATGGCTGTAAAACGTTCTAGTGTAGTACGTGCTGTAGTTGTTCGTACTCGTAAAACAATAAAACGAAATGATGGGATGGCTGTTCGTTTTGATGATAATGCAGCTGTAATTATAAATGCTGAAAATAATCCACGTGGAACACGTGTTTTTGGACCAGTAGCAAAAGAAATTCGTGAAAAAAGTTTTACAAAAATAATCTCATTAGCAAATGAAGTAATATGAATAAAAAGCCTAAATTTCATGTAAAAATTGGTGATAAAATAAAAATTATCGCTGGAAATCAAAAAGGTTTAGTTGGAACAATTCGTACGTTAATTACTAAAAAATCAGTTGCAATAATTGATGGTATTTTACCTCGAATTAAATATAAAAAACAAAATCCAAATACAGAAGCAAAAAAAATTGAAATTCAAATACCGATTCATATCTCTAATTTGATGCTTTGGGATGAAAAAAATAATAAAGCTAGTCGAATTGGTTATAAATTAATTGAAAATATTAAAAAGCGATATTTTAAAAAATCTGCAAATATTTTATAACTTAAATTTATCTAATTAACTATAGAATGAGTAATTTAAAATCACAATATATAAATAGTGTTGTTCCAAAATTAAAAGAAGAATTTAAATATTCGAATGTTCATGAAATACCAAAACTTGTGAAAATCCAAGTTAGCTGTGGTTTAGGACTTAATGCTCAAAATAGAACAATTTTACAAAAAGCTACTGAAGAAGTTCGATTAATTACTGGACAACATCCAGTGTTAACATTGGCTAAAAATTCTATTGCAGGATTTAAAATTCGTGAAGGTATGCCTTTAGGTTTAACCGTAACTTTAAGACGTGAAAAAATGTATGCTTTTTTAGAAAAATTTACTAAATTAGTTTTACCTCGTATTCGAGATTTCCGTGGTTTAAACCCAAACAATTTTGATAGATTTGGTAATTATAATTTAGGTATTTCCGAACAATTAGTTTTTCCAGAAATTGATTATGATAGCGTTGAACAAAGACGTGGATTTAATATCACAATTGTAACAACAGCAAAAAATCCAAAAGAATCTTTTTATTTACTTCAACAATTAGGAGTCCCTTTTGCTAAAAATGAAAAAAATTAAATTCAATTCCAATAAAAGAAAAGAGGTTGTAAATGACAAATGATCTTGTCTCAGATATGTTAACTCGTATACGTAATTCTAGTATGGCTAGACATACTTTTGTATGTGTCCGTTATAGTAAATTAAATTTAGCAATTTTAAAAGTCTTAGAAGGTGAGTCATATATAGATAATTATTTAATTGAAGAAGAAAATAATCCTAATAAGGATATTAAAATTTTCTTAAAATACAAAGGATGGTGGATTAAAAAACCACTTTTTTCAACAATAAAAAGAATAAGTAAACCAGGTCAGCGTGTTTTTTCTGGTTATAAAAATTTTCCAAAACTAATTGATACTTTACGCTATGAACAAGGAACAGCTATCGTTTCTACATCAAATGGAGTAATGAGTCATTTAAAAGCAACAAAATTAAAAAAGGGTGGTGAAATCTTATGTTACATAGGATAAAACAATCAATTCATATTGAAATTAAATGAGGAAATTTTATGTCACGTATTGGAAAAAAAGCAATTACTATTCCCAAAGAAGTAACTGTTACTTTGAAGGATAAAATTGTAAATGTAAAAGGGAAATTTGGAATATTAGAAAGAGAATTAATTAATTTAGTAAATTTAACAATTGAAAATCAACAAATTATAGTTACTAGAATTGATGATGAGAAAAAAACAAGAGAATACCACGGATTAATCCGTTCATTAATTCAAAATATGATTACTGGAGTAAGTGAAAAATTTTCTAAAACATTAATTGCTGAAGGGGTAGGATATAAATTTCAATCTGATAAAGAAAAATTAATTCTTAATGTTGGATTTACCCATCCAATTGAATTCGTAATTCCTTCTGATTTAACTATAAAAATAGAATCACCAACAAAACTTCTAATTAGTGGAATTGATAAAGAGAAAGTTGGTTTTCTGGCTGCTAAAATTCGTGATATGCGTCCACCAGAACCTTATAAAGGAAAAGGAATTTTATATGAAGGTGAAAAAATAATACGTAAAGCAGGAAAAACAGGTAAATAAAATTTAAAAACTATTTTTTTATGAAAAAACGAGCAAAAAAACTATTTATACAACAGAAAAAACGTTATTTAAAAAAAATTGTAGGAAACATAGAAAAACCACGTCTTGCTGTTTTTCGTTCTCATAAACATATTTATGCTCAATTAATTGATGATCAAAATGGGCAAACATTAGTATCTAGTTCAACTTTAATAAAAAGTCTTGAAATTGAGAATACATCTACCCAAAAATCTTCATACTTAATTGGTCAAGATTTAGCAAAAAAAGCAATACAAAAAGAAATTAAAACTGTGGTTTTTGATCGTGGTAATAAACCTTACCATGGTCGTATTAAAAGTTTAGCTGAAGGTGCTAGAAATGATGGTCTTATTTTTTAATAATGATAAATCATTTTTCTTAACGCATATAAAATATATTTCCCTTAAATTTTTAACTTAATAAATTATGGAAAAAACGTCATTAGACAGTACCAAAATATCAAAAAAAGAAGGTAATTTCAATAAACTTCCTTCAAATAGAAGCTCAAAAAAGAAATTAATAACACGTTTGTCAAAAATAAAATACGAAGAGAAAATTATTCAAGTTACACGTGTTACAAAAGTAGTCAAAGGTGGAAAAAAATTAACATTTCGAGCAGTTGTTATTATTGGTGATACAAAACGTAAAGTAGGTGTTGGTGTTGGACGTGCTGATGATGTTAATTTAGCTATGGATAAAGCTATTTTAAATGGTAAAAAGAATTTAATTACAGTCCCTTTAACACTAAATTATTCAGTCCCACATGTTGTTAAAGCAGTTTATGGAGCTTGTAGTATTATGATCAGACCTGCTAAATTAGGAACTGGTGTTATTGCAGGAGGATCCGTACGTACTGTATTAGAATTAGCTGGAATTAAAAATGTTGTTGCAAAACAATTTGGTTCAAATAATATTCTTAATAATTCTAAAGCTACAATTCTTGCATTAACAAATTTAAATCAACTAATTGAATTAGGAAAGTATCAATCTCTTCGTAGACAATCTTTTTACGATAAAATAATGAGAAAATATAAAAATGTTCAAAGTTATAACTAAGTTTTTTTCTAAGCAACAAAAAAATAATCCAACAAAAAAAATATTGTTAACTTTATTAATAATTTTTATTTTTCGATTTGGAAATGCGATTCCACTTTCAGGAATTGATGAAGATGCACTCAAGAAATCTTTTTCTCAATTGGAGAATCGAAATGCAATTATGCAAATAATTAATATGTATTCGGGAGCTGGATCATCAACATTATTAAGTCCTTTTTCCTTAGGAATCATTCCTTATATTAATTCTTCAATTTTAGTGGATTTATTAACAACTTTAGTTCCATCTTTAGAAAAATTACAAAGTGAAGAAGGAGAATATGGACGTCGTAAACTACTTTTTTATAAAAAACTTGTAACATTAATTTTTGCTATTGGACAGAGTATATTATTAATTTTTTATCTTAAACCCTACTTTTATAATACAGATTTTTTTACATTCTTTGTAACAGGTCTTCAATTAGTAGCAGGTTCAATGAGTATGGTTTGGCTGAGTAATTTAATTGATAATAGAGGTTTAGGAAATGGAACATCATTAATTATTTTTACAAATATTATTGTAACATTTTTGAATACCAATGTATTTAATTTTAATTCTATAACTCCTTTATTATTCTTAGATATAATTTTTTTATTATTTGTAGTTATTTTAATTACTATAACCCAGACTGCTACAGTTAATATAGATGTAGTATCAGCTAGACAATTAACTTTTTTACAAAAAGATAAAGAACGTACTTCAGATAATAGTGATGAAATTTCCGAACAATTAAAAAATAATGGATTAATAATTAAATTAAATCAAGCAGGCATTTTTCCAATTATTATTGCATCAAATTTACTAGGATTTTTATCATATTTAACTCAATCAATCAGTTTTCCTTATATAAATACAATAATATATTATTTATTGATAATAGGATTTAATTATTTTTATACTATTGTTTTTTGGGATCCAGACAAAATTGCTGAACAATTAAGAAAAGCATCAGTTTCATTAGTTGATATAACTCCAGGTAAACGAACAGCTGCACATCTTGAAAAAATTGTTCGTTCAACGTCTTTAGTTGGTGGTTTAGCATTATGTATAATTTTATTACTTTACGATTCTTTTAAACAAATAACAAATAGTTCACTCTTAAATCAAATAAATATAACTTCTTTAATTATTTTGGTTGGAGTAGCTTACGATTTACAAAAAACAGTAAGAGGATTATATAGAAATATGATTTTCTCTTGATGTTAAAATTTAATATATAAATAATATTTACTATTAATTCTTATGAAAGTACGCCCATCAGTAAAAACAATGTGTGAAAATTGTCGTATTATTAAACGCCATGGTAGAATTATGGTCATTTGTTCAAATCCAAAACATAAACAAAGACAAGGTTAAAAAAACGAAAGAAATATGGTTAGAATACTAGGTAATAATTTATCCAATAAAAAGAAAATTTATATAGCTTTAACGTGTATTTACGGAATCGGTATTCCTACATCAAAAAAGATTTTAAAACAATTAAATATTAGTGAAGATATTAAAGTAGCTGATTTAAATGAATCTAATATTGCTGCATTACGTGATATTTTAGAAACTGAAGAATATAAACTTGAAGGAGATTTAAAACGTTTAATTAGTTTAAATATAAAACGTTTAATTGATATTAATAGTTTTAGAGGGAGAAGACACTTAAAAGGTTTACCAGTACGAGGACAACGAACTCGAACAAATAATAGAACATCACGTAAAATTGGTTTATTTATAAGAAAAACGAAATAAATATAAATTATGTCAAAACTGAAAAAAAAGCAAAAAAAATCAGTTACTGTTGGAATAGCAAATATTAAAACAACGTTTAATAATACTATTGTTACAATTAGTGATATTTTAGGAAATACTATTTGTTGGGCTTCATCTGGAAGTTCTGGATTTAAAGGAGCTAGAAAAAATACTCCTTTTGCTGCACAAAGCGCTGCACGTAATGCAGCAATTAAAGCACTTGAATTAGGAATGGAAAAAATTGAAGTTGTAATTAAAGGACGTGGTAATGGACGTGAAACTTCTGTTCGTGCTTTAAAATCAGCTGGATTAAATATTTTATCTATCGAAGATAAAACAGCTGTAGCGCACAATGGGTGTCGTCCTCCTAAAAAACGTAGATTATAAAATTTTAAAAATATGAATACTTTAACATGTATTGAAACATATATAGATACTGAACAAAATCATTATGGATGCTTCATTATTGAACCTTTAGAAACAGGCCAAGGAATTACATTAGGTAATGCTTTAAGAAGAACATTATTATCAGATTTAACGGGATTTGCAATTACCGGAGTTCGTATTAACAACTTAAAACATGAGTTTGTTATTGTTGAATCTTTACGTGAAGATATTTTAGAAATTTTATTAAATCTAAAAGAAATTGTTTTTAAAAGTTCATTTAAAGTCCGTGAGGAACTAGAAATTAAACAAAAAAACGGTTCTTTTTTAAAAATAAAAAGTTTTTTACAAGTAAAAGGGCCTCTTGTTGTTACTGCAGGGATGTTTAATTTACCAAAAGGTCATTTTAAAATTCTAAATCCAAATCAATATATTTGTACAATTGTTGATGATTCCGAATTATATATTGAAATTGATATTGAAAATGGTAAAGGTTATAAATTAACAAATGTTATTAGAAAAAATGAACCAGAACAAAAATTTTCAATATCAAAACCTTCAACATTATTTATAGATGCAATTTTTATGCCAGTTAAAAGAGTCAATTATAAAATAAAAATGATTCATGATACTAAAGGAAATATAAAAGAATCACTTACGCTTGAAATATGGACAAATGGTACAATAAGTCCACGTCGTAGTATTCAAGAATCTTTAAAAATATTAATGAATTTATTTTATCCTTTATTTTTAAATGATAATTTTCTAAAGCTGTCTTCAAATAATTTAAAAATAATAAAAAAAAATATATAAAAAAATTGCTAAAAATTTTTTATCTTTATTATGAAAACAATATTCCCAAAAAAAGAATGCCACATACCTAAATGGTATGTAATCGATGCCAAAGGAAAAACTTTAGGTCGATTATCAACAGAAGCTAGTAAATTATTACGTGGAAAAGAAACAAGTTTTTTTACACCTGGTATTGATCAAGGAAATTATGTAGTAATTTTAAATGCAGATAAAATTGAAGTTTCAGGAAAAAAAGAAGACCAAAAATTATATTATCGTAATAGATTACAAAGACCAGGAAATCTAAAAATTGAAACTTTTAAACAGTTAAAAAATAGAATACCATCTAGAATATTAGAAAAATCTATTTGGGGAATGTTACCAAAAGGCGTTTTAGGACGTGAATATTATAAACGTTTATTTATATATTCTGATAACAAAATTAATTATGTTAAAACTGCAAATGGTGAGAGCCGTGAAATACCCATTGAATTAAGTTCAGAAAATAATTGGATTAAAATTGAAATTTAAACAATAAATAAAAAATAATGACAAATATTACAACTTTATATACAGGGATAGGTAAACGAAAAACTTCTGTTGCTAAAGTCTTTTTAACAGAAGGTGAAGGTAAAATTACTATTAATAATAAAAGTATTGATGATTTCTTTATTTCTGTAGGTGAAGAAAAAGAATTATTAAAAAATCCTTTTATACTAGTCAATTTAAGTAATAAATATAATGTAATTGTAAAAGTTCAAGGTGGTGGTATTTGTGCACAATTAGATGCAATTCAACTAGCTATAGTTAAAGCTATTTGTGCTATAAATATTGAATACCGTCAAATTTTTAATCAACATTTATTATTAAGACGTGATTCACGAATTAAAGAAAGACGTAAATATGGATTAAAAAAAGCACGTAAAGCATCACAATATTCAAAACGATAATCTAAAAAAAATAATTATGGCAAAAAAAGAATTACATCCAAAATGGTATAATACAAAAGTTTTTTGTGATGGTAAATTAGTTCTTGAAGTTGGAACGACAAAAGAAGAAATGTATGTTGATATTTGGTCTGGAAATCACCCCTTCTATACTGGTTCACAAAAAATAATTGATGCGGAAGGTCGAGTAGACAAATTTGAACGTAAATATAATCGAAAAGAACAAGTAATTAAAAATATTAAATAATTTTTAGATAGTATGCCAACAATACAACAATTAGTACGTTTAAATCGAACAAAAATTTCAAATGATACAAAAACTCCTGCACTAAAATCATGTCCACAACGTCGTGGGATTTGTACGCGTGTATATACAACAACACCAAAAAAACCTAATTCAGCAATTAGAAAAGTTGCACGAGTTAAATTAACTAGTGGTTTTGAAATTACTGCATATATTCCTGGTGAAGGACATACATTACAAGAACATTCTATTGTCTTAGTTCGTGGTGGACGTGTAAAGGATTTACCTGGAGTACGTTATAAAATTATTCGTGGAGCATTAGATTGTACAGGTGTTAAAGATCGTCGTCAAAGTCGTTCAAAATATGGGGCACGAAAAGCAGTGCCAGGAACAGTAAAAACAAAAAAATAATCTAAAAATTTAAATTATGTCACGTCGAATATCTACAAAAAAACGTTTTCCCGAACGAGATTCTAAATTTGATAATCTTTTAGTAAGTTTACTTGTTAATAGAATTCTTAAAAGTGGTAAAAAAAGACTTGCTAAACGTATTGTTTATAAAGCTTTTGAATTTATTGAATATAGAACAAATGAAAATCCAATTCTTATATTAGAAAAAGCAATTCGTAATATTAGTCCAAGAGTTCAATTAAAAGCAAAACGCGTAGGTGGTGCAACATATCAAGTACCAACTTTATTAAATAAATTTCGTTCTACTAATATTGCTGTTCGTTGGGTAGTTGAATATTCTCGTAAACGTTCAGGAAAAGGTATGTCTTTAAAATTAGCCAATGAACTTTTAGAAGCAGCAAAAGGATTAGGTAATTCAATTAAGAAAAAAGAAGAAACACACAAAATGGCAGAAGCTAATAAAGCATTTGCACAATTTAGATAAAAAATCTTCTTTCTTACACGTCAAACGTAAACGTAATAGAAAATTAATACTAAATAATACTATCTAATGGCAAGAGATACTTTTAAAAGAAATAAACCACATATTAATATTGGAACAATAGGACATGTTGACCATGGAAAAACAACATTAACCGCAGCTATTACTGCTACATTATCTACTTTAGGTGGAGCTGTTTTAAAAAAATATGAAGATATCGATGCAGCTCCTGAAGAAAGAGCACGTGGAATTACTATTAATACAGCTCATGTAGAATATGAAACAGATTTTCGTCATTATGCACATGTAGACTGTCCAGGACATGCGGATTATGTAAAAAACATGATTACAGGTGCTGCCCAAATGGATGGAGCTATCTTAGTAGTTTCAGCTGCAGATGGAGCAATGCCACAAACACGTGAGCATATTTTACTTGCTCGTCAAGTAGGTGTTCAAAAATTAGTTGTTTTTTTAAATAAAGCAGACATGGTGGATGATGCTGAATTATTAGAATTAGTTGAATTAGAATTACGTGAATTATTACAAAGTTATGATTATCCTGGTGATGAAATTCCATTTATTTCAGGATCTGCATTATTAGCATTTGAAGCAGTTTCAGCTAATCCACAAATTAAAGC
>Ga0007751_11449800_pt1 | contig 13768 bp, 1 predicted proteins | sample LauGreSBDMM110SN_FD_61640 | JGI IMG/M metagenome (GOLD analysis project Ga0007751, IMG submission 61640) | Metatranscriptome of freshwater lake microbial communities from Lake Michigan, USA - Su13.BD.MM110.SN (Metagenome Metatranscriptome) | ecosystem: Environmental > Aquatic > Freshwater > Lake...
TCAATAACAGCAATAACAACATTAATGATTCGAAGGAAATCATTAAAATTTATGACAATTTCAACATTTTTAACAGTAGGAGGAGTAATAGGATTAGTTAATGTGAAGTGGATAAAAGATCATAAATAATAACAAACTAACTTAACTTCTTTTTTTTTGTAAATATTTTAATCTAATTTAAATATATAACAATTAATGTGGATGTATGTTGATAGAGAATCCATCTAAACTATACCTTGACTTTGCAAATTCATAATAATCACCATCTGGTTGATTATGACCTGGAACAATATCTATCATATCCATTGAATTTACCAACCATATAGAGCCAGGTTTACCTCCTCCACTACCAACATCATCCCAAATTCTTAATGGTCTATGTGTTGAAGGTTTAACCCATGCTTTTGGAACACAATATACAGATTTTACATCAGGTGGATCTTCAGTTACTGTACATAGTATACCCATTGCAACAAAATCATCTGGAGGTATAGGTCTCCATGCAAACATATTGTAACCTTCTCTAGATAAATGCCATGTCTGTTTAAATCGTAAAGGATGAGGAAATACTACTTGTAATACAGCTTGCATTGTTTTACTTCTTTTCATTCGAATAGTTGCATTATCAACTACTTCTATTGTAGTTAACTTCTTACCATTTCTTCCTTTAAGTGGGTTACTTAAACCTCTATTAGCAAAATGTCCTAAACAAAGTCCTACTTTATTTGATAACATAGACTTTGGTAAAACAGGTGTCCAAATAGAGACTTGATATTGAGAATGTGTTCCTTGACTATCCCATACTAATGATAATCCAGAAACTTGTTTTACCCTAATCTTGAAATATTGAAGTACATCCGCATTAAGATCTGGTAAATCATCTGCTTGTTTAGAAGTTAAATCAACTAATTCTGGTATTGGATGTGGTGGAATAGGTTCAAAATTACTTTCTCCATCAGCAGTCATCATATGATTTACTCTTGATTCTAATTCATCTTCTTGACCTTTAAATACACGATGGAAATCTTGATATGACACCAAACCTTCATTTGATATACTTAACTTTCGAACAAGATCATATATATCTTCAGGAGAGAAAGGTATGTTCAAATAATCTAATCCACCATATAGTTCAGAACATGTAAGTAATCCAGTATTAGATGAATTGAATGCTCTAAATGCATCAAATACCAACATACCTTTTTCTTGTAATCCTAATTTTATTCTTTCAATCACAGCTTTGTATTCCATGAATTGGAATTCAGTAGCTGTATTAAAAACTGTACTAATAGGTAAAGTACAATCCCATGGGATTTGTCTTCTTCTACGACATGCACGAACATCTAACCACCATTTTTCTCTTTCCTCACAAGTACAACTTTGTAGAACTCTTAGTAGCACAGTTATACCTTTATCTGTAAAGTATAATTCACTATTCATAAATCTATAGCAATTAGTCATTGCACTATGTTGAGGAGGTGTAGCACTTTTAAATGAATCTGATGATGCAAGCAAAGAAACATCCATATCTCCAAGTGCCCACATTGCTGCTGATGTTTTATTAGCTAATGGCATAAACATCTCTTCACTTTTCAACAAAGTCTTACCTCTGCGACCATGAATAATACCTCGGAAGTGTTCAGCTTCTAGCAATGATAACATACTGTAATAACGACCCTCTTGTTTTTTAAACTGTAATCCTAAATCCCTAACCATTTCTTTAAAGACTGGATATGTAAATCCTCCATTTCGTTGCATTGATGTTCCATATTGAAGCATTATCATATCAGGATCAACAAATTCTAATCCCATAGCATTAATAGCTCTAGACAAATCTGTTGTTGAAAGAATTCCATCAGAGTCCATATCAAACATAGCAAAACATCTTTTTAATGCCTTTTCTTGTATTTGATCAAACGATTCTTGTTCAAGTTTATTAAAGCCTAACATACTTGCCATTGACGAGTAACTTCCAGATGAAGTATTACTTTGACTAGGTTCCCATTCAAGTACAATTATTACATTTTTTAATCTTCTTTGAGTACGACGTAGTGTCCATTCTAAATGAAAGTGATTTCTACTAATCCAAAGAAACTCAGGAAATTTCAAAGTTTCATTAGGTCTAAGAAGATTTTTATAGATAGCAAACTTTGAAATTGGATAGAATCCTAGTTTAGCAACTTCAGGTGATTGATTGAGATCTTCAATCTTCCATGGTACAAATGCTTCATCATCACGACAGTAGTTTTGACGAATATATTCTTCTTCTTCAACTTCTTCCATCTTTTCTTCTTCTTTTTCTTTTTCTTTTTCTTGCTCCTGTTCTTGTTCTTGCTCTTGCTCTTGCTCTTGAACCTCTTCACGATTAAATGACTGCTCTTTAGCAACATCAGAAGTATCAAGAGCGTCATCAAAAGGATTACCAATATTACCTGTTGGTATCAATAACTTTTGGGTTGATTGCTTTTTAATCTCATCAGTTTTAAATTCCTCCTCTGTTATTAATGATAATATATGATTAGCGACTTGAGCATCTCTAGTATCAGTTAAAACATTCTTATGATCTGAAATCATATTAGAAATTTTTTGAGAGTATTTTATACTGACAGGAACTGAATTTTCAATTTCAAAATCTACACGTTCTCTGAAAACATGTAGAGAACTAATAACCTCAGGAGCACAATTTGGTTTATCAATAATAGAGTAGTTACTCTTTAGTAAATACATACATTTCTTGCGCCATATATTTTGGACATTTTGCTCACATAAAAGATTGAACTGAATTGAGTCAGCTCTCATACTGTTCAGTACTAACCAAGATATAACATCTTTATACCACTGCTTTGGATCAATACTTCCGCCGGTAATAACAGGAACCCCCGCACCGATACCTACCTGAGTTACAATTCTTTCATGCACTTCAGGAATGATAAGTAAACAGATTGTTTGACCTTTGCCAATTCCTCTCATACGGAATGCACCCTGGGCATAATCTCTGAAAACCATATCTTTGCCTAAAGTTAATGCAGCACAAGCATCTACTGCTTGCTTGATATCCATACCTGTAGTATGAACCTGATCATAGAATGTAAATCGTTCACCCCAAGCTAATCCACTCTCTGCTAATTTGACAACTTTAAAGCCTTCTCTAAGTAAAACCATCTGTCTGTCAAGTTCATCGAGATAGACAACTCCTTTCATACCATCTAAACCAGCTCTTAATAAATGTTCAGCAACAGCCTTGTTACTCATTCCAGTAATCAATGCACCAGTATCAATTAGGCAATGGAACTGCTGTTTAGATGTGGCTATATAATCAAGAATAAATTTTGTATTCCAACCAGAGGGTAGCATCTCATGCCTAATAACAGATGGACTAGTTAGGAAGTGTACCACCTTACCATCTGAGCCTCGTTCATACTGACAACTGCCTAACTCTAATGGTAATATATCACTAGGTGTTCCAGAGAAACCAATTCTCCTGCCAAAGATCATATCACCACCTAGTTCTTGTCCACAAGAAGATAGCTTCAAACCTTGATGAGCTAGTACCTCAGGGAATATTAATTCATTCAAGTAGTACATGACGGTATGAGGTAGTTTATATAGTAATGGGAATAGTACTCGAAATTGTTCTTGGTCTCTTAGATCAACTAACTGTAGTGGCCAAATAAGATCATCTTCTTCTTGGAAAACATCAGCAAATATATTTATATTTTCCTCATTTTGTTTCTTAGCTAGTGCAAGAGCCTCCTTTGCTTTCTTTTCCTCTTCTAAATGAGCTGTGCGTCGGCCTGCCTTTTCACGCTTTTTGCTGCCTCTTATCTTCTTACCTGTTGCTAATATCCACTGTTCAAATCGTTGACATGAAGGTCGATCTTTGTAAGGTCCAGTCTCTTCTTCCAAAGTATCTCTCAAATTATACATTACTAAGAAGAAATCTCTATTACGTAAACCTTCATATCTAAAAGCAAGAATTGTTAGACCTATTAAGACATCAGGATGAGCAAATTCTGAAGCACGACTAGGTACATCTTTTGCAATAAAAGGTACTGCAGTGAGTTTTCTACTAGTAGGGATTTTTACACCATCATCTTCAAGTTGTTTAATGTCATTAGGTTGCAATAGACCAAAATGAACTCTATTTATCTTTTGTAAAACAAATGGTAAGTAAGAGTCTAGCCAATCATGACCAATATTTAGAAGCTTAACGTGATCATCAGCTAATGTAAACTTCAATAACTTTGTAATATTAGCATTGCAACTATTACCTAACATTAAAAACTCTATAATATCATCGTCAGTTAGAGATGGCATTTTTCGTGCACGTAACCATAATAGTAACCACTGAGCTAGAATTGGTTTCATTTTGCTATCATAGAAACTTTTAGAAACTAATGCTATATGAGGAGCTTTCTGAAGTTGCATAGTATCAAAGCCTAGTTGTATAACTTGCTCTAATTCACTTAGTATAGCTGTTGCTTTTCTAGAGTCAGCTATATCTGCAAGGATTTGATATCCGCAACAACTCAAAATGGCATCTAATAAATGAGCTGGAACCATCCAACGAAGTCCGAAACCCATTTTTGATCTTGTGAAATCGAGTGGTTCCTTTGCACCTAGAGGCCAATTTAATTCACTTTTTAAAGGATGTAATAAAATATCCACTTCATCCATAATTTCGATAGAAGACTGTTTGATTTCAAAGATTTGTTCACATAATGATGCTTCATTTTTCGCCTCTTGAATTTCAGCTTGTGTCATTTCGCCTGATGTTTTTACTTTTCTAACTCCCAATCCTAGAAGAGCTCGAATAGAAAATCCTCTAACCATTGTAGAAACCTCTTTCTTTTCTAATTCAATATTTAGTTGACGATTCAAGTTATGACAAAGTTCTAAGAATTTCAATTGAAATGATTTAATTCCGGATGGAGTAGATACTACAACAGCTCTCATAAACCTAGCTATTTTTAATTTAGAAAGAAGAACGGGTGATACATCTGTTGATCTATCAAATACGAATGTAAATACTGGTTTACGAATTGCTGATCCAAATCTTTCTCTCAAAACACCAGCTGAGAAGTCAAGTAGTGCAGGTGGTACCACTTCAAATATAAGTGTATTAGCATCTGCCAATAACATCGCAAGAAGGGGTCCTACAACTGTTGTTTTTCCTGCACCCATAATCATTTGATGACAAACAGATCGTCCTGCTCTCATTTCACCAATTAATTTATGTACTAAATCAACTTGGGATTGACGTAATAGAAGTCCGTGACAATATTCGAATAACAAGAATCTAGGATCAATTTCAAATAAACCATTACCCATCTTAGTGGAATAATTTCTTTTACTAGCTAGTACAGCTGCCAAATTATCACTAAGAGATGACAATTCTTTTAACAAGCGAGGACTAGATGATGAATTTTTTAATTGATTTAGAATTTTCATCAAAGATCTAGTTTGCTGTAGCGCTAAATTAATGTGATAAATTCTATTTGAAACCATCATTAGTAGCATTGTAGCACTATTTATACCATCTATATCTTGTTGAGCAATAGATGGATTATACTCGGTTAACGCTCTATTACTTGCAACAATCGCTGCCATGAAATCAAAGCTCACAGTAGGTTCAATACCAGCTTCTTGAAGTAAATTGTGACCTAGTGAAAAGAGGTCAGAATTTTCTTTGGCAGCTGTTCGACCATTGACGAAACTGACTAATTCTTGAATACCCGATGATACAATTTTCAAATCATTATTTTTCAAATTTTCTAATGAATCAATTAAATTATTTATCTTTGAGATAGCATCATTCACTTTTTGTGGCTCAGGTTCACCAGAGAAAAGTTTCATTACAGGAACTACACTGTTATTCTCATCTTGAGCAAAATCAATAATATCTCTTTCCAACCTTACTACAGATGTACGAGAAATGTGAGACCTTGATGACGGATGATTCATTACTCTAAGAGGAGTTTGACTACTAACAGGAGGTTCACCGCGGGCTGATAGCCCTTTAAACTCAATAAAATTAGAGAGTCCAATCGATTCCAAGGGTGTACTCAGAAGGTTTGAAACCAATACTTCATTAAACGCATAAGTAATTTTGACTAAAGGTTTTGGAAGATTACCTATTGATACTAAGCGACGTTCACAATTATACTCAGTTATTTTTGGATTTAACCAGTGACGTCCATCAAGGTTAGTCATTATTGGATCAGCAACAGCATTTGATGGTGGTCTGAAAGGAGAGGGAATATTGACTGACAATCTAGACATAACCAACTCTTCCTTCTTGGATTTGATAAAGATAGCTGCAGTTTTCAAATGTGTTTGATAAAAATCTAATCCCGCTATTGTAGGAAGCTTGAGTTTTCTTTTGTCTTCAAAAACAGGCATAATTCTACAAATTTCTGGATGCTTATCCATAACCCTTAAAACGTTGCCTTGCAGACTGTGAAGGAAATCCTCAGAACAAAAATGCAAAAGCACAGATCCAGTTGCATGAGGAACATCCTCAGGTATGACAGTAATCGAAAGAGCATTCATAAAGAGTTCATACATTAAAAAGAAACCAGAAGTTTTGTCTTCTTCAATAACTTGTAATAAATACTTAATAGCAGCTGAACCCGTCAATCCTTCAGGACGGCTATAACTTGCTATTTTAATTTTTGGTAAAGAATTCTTCAATTTACTTGGATCAAACTCTTCGATATTAAATTCTAATTCTTTTAAAGCACGACCATATACTTGTTCAGGGTAATTAGGAGTAAAAATTCTTGCTGGATTCTTGGCAGAAACCTGAGGAAGTGTAGTATCGAATGCTGCTTTAACCATTCTTTCTCTATTTTTAAGCTGAAAAGGACTATCATTTCTAACTATACCTGATAAGATGAACATTTCCTCATCAGGTAATAATTTGCAACAAGACGAAACTACTTTATTACATGCTAAATATTCTATCATAGAGTCAACAACATTGTATGGATATGGCATGACTTCACTACAACCAAAAGTTACAACAAAAAGCTTTAGTCTACAAGCATGACCATCAGCGATTACATCATCTTTAATCCCACCAATAATGTCATAAATTTGACGTTCCAAAGGTATCAAAGGGCGATCACATACGCAACTATCAATTAAATGGAATGCCTCTCTATACTGCCTATTCATTAATCGAAGTGTAAGTAAGTATAAAGATGAACCTAGGGACTTTGAAGCCATAAAACAACCCGATGAGTGAACAGGGTAAATAAAGTAAGGCGACTCTTTAGTATTAGCTATCCATTCAGAATCGTATAAATCAAACAGTAAACTATAACCCCCCATTTTCTTTGATAGAACAGGCTTTGCTATAGCAGGCATAACTACTGCGTACTCATTATCGATATTGTTAAGGATAATTGCCCTTGGTAAACCCTCAAGAAGACTACTGAAAGTCATAGTTTCTTTAAATCCCTCCAAATACATACCATTTTGTTCAACGCAGTAGTATCTTGTTTTGCCACTAATTTCTCTTCTTTCGAATGTTAGTTGAAGTCTTGGTAACTCTATCAAATCAATAGTCACTTCTTTTCCGTCTGAAGGATCTGATTTACTCCATGCTAAAATATGAGGTAAAGACTCTAATCGAAGCATCAAACGAACTAACGCGTGTAAACTTTCTAATTCTGTTGGAGAAGTCATCAGTAATTTATAACCTTGATGAGTATTAGCTGCTCGATCAGCAAGCTCTATATCATATATTTTGTTGTCCTTACGAAATTGAGATAGTATTTGAAATAGATTTACTGAAAACAATACTGGTTTTGTTGGATCTGGTGTAATATTGAATTCCAATTCATCAGCTTTTTTCTGTTGATCTTCTGCTATAAATACTCTAGACATTAATGCATAGGCTTCAGAATTTCCATTACCACTGTAATCTGGCTCACTAGTATTTACTAACTTTACAAATAAAACGGATCGAGCAACGGTTGTTGACTTGCTTGAAGGCATGTATCCAATTAAAGAATTATCAGCACTCTGCCAAAATTGATATTGATACAACAAAGCTGTTGGAATTATTCCATGTAAGAGTCTATTAGGCATAAATACTTGACCACCAGTAGTACCTTGTGCATCTTCTCGTTTAATAATTAATGAGAAATCATTTTCAAAAAATGCACTAGCATCACCACAACATTCATGGTAATGCTTAACTTTTTCTAAAGTAACTATTTCGAAATTCATTTCGTGAATTGTTAAAATAGGATCAGATGAAAATGTTAGTGATCGATAGAATCGTCTACCATACTCAACTACACTGAAAACATGGAAAACTCTTGGGTACCTGTAGACTACAACTTCTTTCAAACATTTTAGAGGCTCTAAAGGTTTTCCATCTTTTCCAATCTCCGGATTTTCTTGTAGCGCATATCCATATAGTACTACTTGATCCTCTTCTTCAAGAGGATCTGCCACTAACAGTGTTGGTTCTTTCATGGTTAAGTCAATTCCTTTAAAACATTTATCTAGCCATGGATCAATAATATCTTTAACCCACTGAATTGTACATTTTGAGTAAGGATACTTACATGGACTAACTGGAGTTCTAGTGTCAGGTTTCCAAACTTGCAGATCGTAACCCAAACCAACAAGCCTGAACCATTGACGATATTTGCTGTGCTTTACTTCTGCACATTGTAAGATATCTTTTCCATGCAATGCTTCTTTAGTGAAAACTGTTTTGAATTCCTCAAACAATTTGATATCTTCATCTAAAGGTCTAGATGCATTCTTTTTTATGGTAAATTCCCCTAATTGAACATTAATTTCTGTATTTACTGCTAGAGTTGTAGTTTCACGCAACCATTCTTCAAAGTTAACTTTAGCTTGAGGCGATAATCCAGCTTCAAATTTATTTGGATCATATTCATTATCTGGAACAAATCTTCCATTGAAATTAATGCCAGATCTTTCGATAGAAACCCAATTTCTTATTACTGGTCTGATTAAATCAACTTCAGCATCCACTTTACCTGGAACTTTATTACCTTCTTCAATTAATTGAACTATACCATCCATTACAACATTTCTTAATTTGTTATTGTTGAGCCAGTTAAGTATCTTAGTTCTATTCCGTTGATACATATCAAACAATTCTATTTGCGGTATAACCAAATCATTGTTTATATCTTCTTGATCCTTTCTTTTCTTGTCACTTTGTACTGTAATATCGAGATCATATTTATAATTATTTGAGAGAAATATTTGACTAGCAAGAATAGTAAATATGACCCTTGCACTAAGATCTTCTTCTTCGACATTTCGGTATAAAAAGGCAAGATGCGCATGAAGCATACATGCTTGAGCCATTTTGCCTTCTTGTTTGGACTTTTTAATCCATCTTGCAATAATTTTAAATACTCGATCCTCTAGCATGTTACGAATATTTTTTTGACATACTAAGGCCTCTCCTAGAACATCATCACAATCTTCCAGACCTCTAACGAGTGCCTGATTATAAGCCCCATGATACTTCAATACATTTCCCACATTATTTCTTTGATCTTTGTGAAATTGGTTAGATTTAACCAAGAACAACAGGTATCCCTCAACTCTAACAGCCAACCTAACAACATAAAGAATAGCTTGACCGAGTTCACTGTATTTTCCGCTATCCATTTCTAACGATTTTTCAAGCATTTGTTGAATAGCGGATAGTACAATATTAGGAGCTAATGTAATTTCATTGAAGAGTAATCCGACTGGTGTACATAAATGATTTCTATCAAGGGATGGAATGGATTCGGGTAATACTGTTCCAGATGATTCCTTAAATTGGCCTGGTTCAAACATAGCTGCATCTAATACCTCTTGGAGATCGGAACATCGAAGAGCTTTTATTCTGGCTTCACTTGAAAAGAAATTTAATAATAAAGGTATTCTTAAATAAGGAGCAAGTAAGTATTGCAATAACAGTTCGGAATCCCGAGCCCCTAAAGTTCCATCAAAGTCTGGTAGTTCACGAATATGAAGAATATCATCCTCAGTGTCAACTCTTTGACCTATTAATATACTTGGATTTGCTTGAGAAGGAACAGATCTGAGCGACTTTGGATTAATACCTATAACTCTCATTAAGCTTCGGAAAAATCCACGTTTAGTCGTTTGAACTTGATTTTCTTCAACTGATACTTCAACTTGTTCGCAATCTAATTTTCGATTAAATCCAGAGACGATATAAGAATCATTTTCAAAACTCCATTTTAAGGCAGCTTCTTGAGGTGTCCAAGGTTTTAACTCTGGCAGCTTTTCCGATGTTGGTACCATCACAAGTTTGAACATAAAAATTAAATCACGAAAGAATCCAATTTCAGGATAGTGATCAAGAATAAGCTCATCTAAACCAGTTATAAAATGACCTTCAATTCCTCTATCAAAGCCCACTTGAACACACAATTGATCAATGAATAATTTGTCTCCAGCCCAACAAGTATTTCCTTTTTCAAATGAGAAAATAGCATGATCTTCATCGTAAATAGTCCGTAATTGTATAAAATAATCTAAGACTTGAGTTCTTGCTGTCGCCATTTCCGGGGAAGTAAATTTTAAATATTCACTTTCTTCTGCAAAATTTCCAATTTCAAAGCCAAAAGGCTTGACTGGTCCAGGTGCTCTTCCTGAATAATGCAAAGATGACTGAGAAGGAATATCTATAGCAATTTTTCTCAAAGTGGCATCACCTATTGCTGCCATGCAAGCAAATGTAAGCATTCTTGCGGCATCTCCAGACCTCGTAATCTTTACAGACAAAGATGCTGTTGCAAAATGTCTACATATCATATTTAATAGTCGCAGTATATCTGCTTGTGTTTCATAACGCATAGGCTGAGCATTCCAAAAACAACGAGTCCCTCTCTCATTATGAGTAACAGGAAGTGGTAATGGTAAAACTCTTACAAAAAGATGCTGAATCAAGCACATTCTCAATGTATATGAATTTCTCACCAATGCTCTTTGGTTAGAAAGCAGTACACATAAATTAAGACAATGACGCATTGCATTTGCAGTTTCTTCAAATGTTGAAACTTTTTCTGGTACTAATGTTAATTCAATTGGTCGATAAATAGGAGGAATTGGTGCTCCACCTGCCAATTTTTCTACATCAAAGTCTTGACGTAAACGACCAAACCATGACCAGTCACAAATTCCACTTAGCTGAATTGTTGAAGTTAATTCTAATAAAGGAGGCGGACAAACCCTCATATCTAATATTTTCAAGCGCTCATCAATATCATTAAGTAAACGATTTGCATCTTTCAATTGAGCTTCAGTAATTGTGACCTCTATTCTACTTTGCCGTCCAGCTGCATTTGCGACAGAAATTTTGGCTAATAATATAACATCTAGTTCTCCAGCTGTAATCGATTTTACAATATTTAAATCATGCATGATACACTTTAACATTCCCCATCTAATTAACAAAGGAAAGTGATTTGATTCGTTATCTGATAAACCCGCTAATCTTGAAATAAAACGGATTGATTCCACTGCTGCATTCATAAAGGAGAAATCACCTCCTCTTGGAACTTTCTTAAAATCATTAATACATACTTGTAACGCAACGCCAGTTTGGAGTGCTGATAAAATAGGCATAGAAACTAAATATGGTAACAACCTTTCATAGAAAAATGCACTACCAAACTTTGGATTTGGGTGAACACAACTTTTAAAGACAAATACCCAAAATGGAGTATTAGTTATTCTATTTTCAGGTATTTTAGTAAGTTGAAAAGAAATATTTCTCAATATAGAACCATCCTTTTTATCAACATCACAGGCATGTCGTTCTAAACCCCTTTCACCTTCACCTGTGTTTACAATTGTCAAAGAAAAGTTTTCCTCAATATTATTATTCAATTTTGATATTATCAATATTACTGCATGTTCCTCACCATTTTCATAGACCCATGAACATGGAATTATTATAGAATCTTGTACAGGCATTGATTTGAGACGAGTAACAAATAATCCTAAGAAGGAGAAAAATTTTCCATTATCTCCACTTTTCACTGGAATTTGTGAACAATTTTCACATGTTTCATGTACAATATTAACAGTATGCAATAACAGTTTTCCAAGAGTATCAATTTGACTTCTGGGATCAATTTCATTTAATGCAGCTCTAATACCAGTAAAAGCATTTAAAACTCTAGTTATTGCACAACTTTTCACCTGCCCATCATTTTTCATAATTTTTGCTTTATATTCATCAGCAAATAGATCTAATATGAAAGGTTGATACCAAATTGGAGCATTAGTACCATTTGGAGCAGCATATATATAATGAGAAATTGTACTTGTTATTGTTTTTGTCTCTGAAGTACGAGATGGTAAATTAAATTTTGGGACAGATGAGACACTTGCTGCAATACCAGATAATAACATTTTACTTTGTAATGCAACACTACTTATTAGCTGTGAACCAGTAGTTTTACTAAGCTCAAAATCACTTTCTATACGATTTGGTTGATTCTGTGTTTGAGATTTAACAATATCAGTCCGAATCTCAACATAATTTCCAGGAAAAAATCCGCTCTTTGATTCTCCCATTGCCAAACTATATCCATACCACCATTCAGCATCTTGTTTTAAAACCACTAAAGTTTCTCCAACTTCAATACTTAATTCTGTATTACCTTGTGCTGGTCTTGAAAATTTTACTTTAGCATATACTTTAGGTGTAGCATTTTGAGATTGTACATTAGTTGATACTGATACTGACGAAGATGAAAAAGATTCATTCATATTAACAATTGATGAAGTATCTAACATGCTATTTTTATTTGATACTACATTATCAGATAGTAGACTCCCAATACCAACCGAAGCACGTTCTGTAATAGTATCTCGTCCAAATGGATTTGCTATTTTATCAGGGCTTGGAATTTCTAATGATGATGATGATTTCATAACTGGCATTGATAAGCTAGGTAAAGTACTACTTGAATTATTTATTGATAATTGTTTCGTTTCTTTACTTGGAAATATATCAATTGAAGAAGTTGTTGATTCTGTAACAAAATCATCAAGAAGAGAAATATTTTTATTACTAGTAGTATTTTGCATAGTATTATTAGATGAAGATATTGATGATGATGATGATGATGATGTTATTATTGAATCAGCATTAGAATTATCTAAAAATTTAACATAATCAGTTGGAAAAGCACCTTTTTTACCTTTACTCCATCCACTTGGAGCTCCACGTTTAATAACTTCTATAACTTCACCTTTTTTTAAAGACATTTCATTAGGTCCAGTTGCATTAAAATCATACAATACATTTGCCATAAAAATATTAGTTGTAGTTATAGAGCTAGTAATTGAAGTTGTTGATGCTGTTGACATTGAAGATAATCTTCTTTGAGTAATCATTGGATTTACCATATTTGTAATATCATTTTTAGTTGTAGTTTCAATAAATGGAATATCATCTGATATATTATTATTTGTAGGTTCAATAAATTCAACATAATCACTTGGAAAAAATCCACTTTGAATATTACCATTTATATTAATTTCACCTTTTGACCAACTTCCTTTTTCACCTCTCTTAGTTACAACAATTATATCACCCTTTTTCAATGATATCTGATTAGCTGCTTGAGCAGTATAATCATATAATGCTTTGCATTTTAACATTTTAAATAATGTTATTATTATTTTTAACTAAAGAATAAATTATCCATATATCTATTTAAATCTTTCTTCTTCA
>Ga0007751_11456190_pt1 | contig 13766 bp, 10 predicted proteins | sample LauGreSBDMM110SN_FD_61640 | JGI IMG/M metagenome (GOLD analysis project Ga0007751, IMG submission 61640) | Metatranscriptome of freshwater lake microbial communities from Lake Michigan, USA - Su13.BD.MM110.SN (Metagenome Metatranscriptome) | ecosystem: Environmental > Aquatic > Freshwater >...
GCTAGATGGATCTGTTTACGAAGAAGGATCCTACGAAGGACGAGTACATCATCGCTCATGCGCTCACGATGCTCGGCCTGAAGAAGATCGGCCAGGAGAAGGTCGACAAGATCGTAAAGAACGACGATATCAAGAATGCGCTCAAGGAGTTCTGGTCCAACTTCAACCAGACCTACCTCTTCGTCAACTCGCCTGGTGGTGACGCCGTGCAGTTCACGACTGAGACTCCAGCACTTGACAAGATCAAACGCAAGATCGTCATGGTTGTCAAGACCCGCCAGATGAAGGCGGAAGAGTTCCTAGATGCCAATGCAGCCAAGGACATCATGATGATGGAGATCAACCGCTCCATCCTTGAGAACCTCTTCACAATCTGCCAGGAGGTTTACATGCCAGTGCTTGGCAACCCTCTTAACCAGATTGGCTGGTCAGACTTGGTTTCGAAGGACTTGATGGACAAGTTCCACAACTTCATGGCCCACACCTACGTAACCCTGGGCCAAGTGAAGGGCCGCACCCTGCTACCCCTCCCTCCGAACGACGTGACGTCCTCGGAGAAGACCTCAAGCAAGGATAAGGCTCACATCCTTGAAAGCGCCATTATCACCTGGACTAAGCAAATTAAGAACGTGCTCAAACAGGACCCTGAAAGCGCTCTCAAGGGTGACAAGCACCCTGACCCCCTTGTCGAGATCGACTTCTGGAAGAATAAGTCCGACAACCTGAACGCTATCTGCGAGCAGCTCAACTCGGAGCGCATTAAGAAGGTTCTTAAGTTCCTCGAGCAGAACAAGTCCACCTACACTGGGCCCTTTAGCAAGCTCCAGAAGGAAGTTCAGGCCGCGCGTACTGAGGCCAATGAGAACTTTAAGTACCTTCAGACGCTCAGTTCACTGTTCAGCCAGTTGACAGACCTAGGCAAGGAGTTCACTGAGATCCCTGATCTCTTCGTGCCTATAATGCACATGATCCTCTTGATCTGGACCTACTCACCCAACTACAACACCCCTGCGCGCCTTGTTGTACTTATCCGTGAGATCTGCAACGCTGTGATCAACCAGTGCCGCAAGTATATTGATGGCCAAACCATCTTTGGCTGCATCAAGAATGAGGAGCCTAAGGAGGCTCACGACAAGCTATCTCTTGCTCTCGAGACCTGCTCAAAGTTCAAGGAGGCCTACTTCGAGTACAAAGGCAAGGCTAAGGGTACAAACCAGTGGAAGATCACCACAAATGCCCTCTTCGTGCGCCTTGACTCCTTCTAAGAGAGATGCCAAGATATCATGCATTTCACCTCAACGATCATCCAGTTTAACAAGCTCCAGAAGATCGAAATCGGTAACACCAAGGGAAAGCAGCTTACCGCCTCAGTAATGCAGATCTTCGATGAGTTCAACCGTGCTGTTGAAGAATTCATGAAGGTATCCTACGACATCATGGACATTGAGAAACGCCAGTTCGATGATGACTTCTACAAGTTCCGCAACAGAATCAAGGAACTAGAGCGTCGCTTAGCTTCAATCCTTACTCAAGGCTTTGATGACTCAGACACCATTATTGGCAAATTCAAGCTCCTAGACTCTTTTGAGGGCTTACTTCACAGGCCCATTATCTAGGATGAGCTTGAAAAGAAGCACATAACTCTTTTAGAGCTGTACAAGCAGGATCTTAAGACCGTACAGCAAATCTTCTTGGAGGGAAAAACATTGGTAGACAGGATTGATGAGCGTGCTCCCATACCCAACAACTTGCCGCCTATCTCTGGCGCCCTTAACTGGACCAATGGGCTCTACGAGCGTATTAAAGAGCCAATGGAGAGGCTTTCATAGCTGTCCCAGTCTATTCAAGACCGTGAGGAGTACAAGGACGTCCAAAAGCTCTACGCTTCCTTGTGCAAGAACCTCAGAGAATTCGAGGACTTGAAGATCAAGCAATGGGAAGCAGGCGTTGAGGCAAACACTGAGGAGAAGCTGAACTAATTCTTGCTTGTCCGTGAAGAGACACCCATTGCCCCTGAGGGCTTCCTCCGAGTCAACTTCGATCCTGTGCTTGTACGTCTGCTCCGTGAGGTCAAGTACCTGCAGCTTCTCGATATCGCAGTACCTGAGCGCGCTGCTACCCTTTTCAAGAAGGTTAACATTTACCGCTCTCAGACTGGCAATCTCGACCTGATTGTCAACATGTACAACGACATTCTCGCCACTCTCTTGGCAGTAGAGAAGCCTCTCCTCGCCGATCGTATTGAGAAAATTAACAAGAGTCTGCAGCCAGGTGTTGACACCCTACGCTGGAACTCTGCTGGTATTGATCAGTTCATTTCCCAATGTATGATCATAGTCAAGGAGGTCGACGATCTTGTGAAGAAGATGAAAGACAATGTCAAAAAGATGCAGGAATTGATGTCCAAGTGGGAAAAACCACTCTTCGAGCGCAAGAACAAGGCCCTAGCCCCAGAGGAGTTGGAGCAAACCCATCAGAGCATCATCATGCCAAGACTTGAAGACATCAAGAACCATGGCAAAGAAATTCACAAAGCCCTCAAGGACACAGCTGACAACATTAAGCCAGACAAGAAAGCTCTGACCTGGATCGCCTACGTTGACTACGTGAATGGTCTCGTAATCGAGGGTATTACCAAGGGTATTCAATGCTCAATGGGCTACTTATCTGACTAGATAAGTATTTTCTATAACAAGCAGAATAACCTTCCTCCTATGTTCGATATAAAGGTGGACTTACGCGACCGTGAGGTCAAGTTTGAGCCTCCAATCGAGAGCTGCGCTAGAGGAAACGGTATCAGGGATATAATCATGAAGATAACCAATGACTTCATCTCGCTGGCTATTTAGATGCCTCGCCTCGATACTGGCACTGGTGACTACCTAGTCGAGATCAAAGACCAGTTTGAGCTATTCGGTGCCATGTAGATCATGACTAATAACCTTCTAGAGATCGAGGATGCTACAAAGCACTTCATTCATTAGTACAAGGACCTTGAGTTCTTGTGGCGAGAGACCCTGTAGGAGAACTTTTCAGCTTTCCTTGAGAAAGGCGACGACCCACGTGAGAAAGTCCATACTAAGATCAATCAGGATGGTGAGCAGGAAGAGGATGAAACCTTCAAGTGGATGGCCGATAAGATCCTCGCCGGTGTCCAAACAAAGAAGCCAAGCCTAGACTTCTTCGATGACAAGATCTCCCATCTGAATCGCATTAAGCAGCAAATCTCTGATATGAAGACGTCTATCGACATTGGCTGGGTCCGTGTTAACAGTTCCCCACTCATTCGTGAGCTCTAGAAGACAATCTCAGAATGGATCGATGCCTATACTAGTTTCCTTCTTACAAACACAATCGCTGAAATCCACAATATTCAGAAGTTCATTGATGAGGTAGCAAATGGCATCAAGGTTATTCCTGAGAGCTCTGAGACTAAGAGGGAGAAAGAGATCCTCATGCAGGTCATGACTCATCTCCGCGATGTTAAGATGATCAAAGACCGCACTCTTGACGAGATTGAACCCATGAAGCAGACTGTCATGCTACTAAAGAAGCATGGAGTTAAAATGGAAGAGGACTTCTTGATACGTCTCGAGAACTGCAAGACCACACTGATTGAGGTCAGTGAGAGAGCCCTTGGCCCCGTCAAGGAGGCAATCCTTCCTCTATAGAATCAGGAAGCAGGTAACATCAAGAAGAAGCTTCGTGATTTCGTCACAAAAGTAGGAGAGTATCGCATGAAGTTCCAGCAGAGCTGCCCTTACCACATTGACTAGTCATCGGTTGATATCATTAACCACTCTTATGACACAATCACCAACTTCTACAATCAGACTCTCTAAATAGAAGACGAAGCTAAGGATCTAAACAATCTTGAGACTCTCTTTGACCTTTAGAAATCAACCTACAAGCAACTTAAGGACTGCAAGAGCGAACTTCAGTCCTTGAAGTACATGTGGGATTTGATCTCCTTGATTGATTTGCAATTCAATTCATGGAAGTCAACTCTGTGGGACAAGATCGACACTGAAAACTTGATGCAGCTAATCAAGGACATGCAGACCAAGCAGACTAACCCTCAGAATCCTCAAAACAAGGAAATCAAGAACTGGAAGGCTTTCCTTGCTCTTAATGAGCGTGTCAAGAATATGAACACCATCTTGCCCCTCATTTCACAGCTTCACTCCAAGTTCATGCAAGAGCGCCATTGGAAGAAGCTCATGCGTATTACTCAGAAGACCATCAACTTCAATTCACCTAACTTCTGTCTCGATGACCTGATCAAGCTTGAACTTTACAAATACTCTGAGGAAGTCACCGAGCTTGTTGATGGAGCCCAGAAGGAGTCAAAGATTGAGAATAACCTCATGAAGATCGAGAAGATCTGGGAAGACTAGAAGTTTGACTTTAAGGAGTACAAGGACACCAGCATTCTAGGTGCTCTTGATGAAATCGTCGAGTTTGTTGAGACTAACTCAATGGAGCTCATGGGCATGCTTTCTTCCAAGGACGTCGAAGAGTTCAAGGAGAAAGTTCTTCACTGGCAGAAGACTCTCAAGACTGTTGACTCAGTAATCCAGATCTGGGTTAAAGTCCAGCGAAACTGGATGCGTCTTGAGCCTATTTTCCTTGCATCAGAGGATATCAGATCTCAGCTACCAGATGACACTAAGCGCTTCGAAAAGATTGATATCGAATGGAAAGATATGATGCGCGAGGCAAGTGAGGACCCAGGTGTCGTAGCTGCTTGCACATTCGAGGGAAGAGAGGAGCTTCTTAACAACTTCTTCCTTGAGATTGAGCTGTGCGAGAAGGCTTTGAACGAGTATCTTGAGCAGAAGAAAAAGATGTTCCCACGTTTCTACTTCGTCTCTAACCAGGCTCTCCTCGACATTCTTTCAAACGGTAACAACCCACCAAAGGTCGACGAATATATTGGTGACTGCTTCGACGGCATGAAGGGCCTTGATTTCATTAAGGGAGAAGGCCAGCCTGTTCCAGCAAAGAACGCGAAGGGCATGTGGTCTAAGTATCGTGAGTATGTGCCATTTAATGGAGTCTTTACTTGCAACGGTGCCGTCGAAAGCTATCTTTGCGACATTGAGCGCCAGATGTAGCACACTTTAAGAGATATCCTTGAGGTAGCCAAATAAACAGCTGACCTTTGGGAGCTTGAGAAGAAGCGTCACGAGTGGCTCGAGGACTACTGCGAGCAGATTTCTCTTCTTGCTACTCAGGTAATGTGGACTGAGGGTGTTGCCCGTGCCTTCGAAGAACTTGAGGGTGGCTCAGAGTCAGCTATGAAAGATTACCTCAACTTCATTCTTTTGGGCATCAAGAACCTTATTGAGCGTGTACGTGAGGACTTGAATCCCATTCTTAGAGGCAAGATTATCACAATCATTACCATCGACGTCCACGAGCGTGATGTTGTTGATATGTTCGTTCTCCGCAAGATTGCCGACAGTGGCCACTTCGCCTGGCAGTCTCAGCTCAAGTTCTACATGGAACTTAAATAGCCTAAAGACGAGCACAAGGTATGCGTTGCCCGTATCTGCGATTGGACTACCTTCTACAACTATGAATACGTCGGTAACTGCGGTAGACTCGTTATTACTCCTTTGACTGATAGATGCTACATCACTCTTACACAGGCCATGAACCTGACCATGGGCGCAGCACCAGCAGGTCCCGCTGGTACTGGTAAAACCGAGACCACCAAAGACTTGGGCAGAGCTCTTGGTCTCGCTGTCGTCGTCTTCAACTGCTCCGACCAAATGAACTACTAGTCAATGGCTCAAATCTTCATGGGTCTCTCTCAGACCGGCTCCTGGGGCTGCTTCGATGAGTTCAACCGTATCTCCATCGAAGTGCTCTCTGTGGTCTCCTCCCAGGTCAAGTATGTGCTTGATGCACTTAAGGAGCAGAAGATCAACCCTAACAAGAATATGTTCATGTTCGGCGAAGAAGAAATCGCTCTCAAGGGAACTGTCGGCTTCTTCATCACCATGAACCCTGGTTATGCCGGACGTACTGAGCTACCCGAAAACCTCAAGGCTCTGTTCCGCTCATGCGCTATGGTCGTGCCTGACATCGTGCTTATCTGCGAGAACATGCTTATGTCTGAAGGTTTCAACACTGCTAAGGACCTCTCAAAGAAGTTCATGACCCTCTACGACCTCTCCAAGTCTCTGCTCTCCAAGCAAACCCATTACGATTGGGGTCTAAGAGCCGTCAAGTCAGTGCTTAGACAGGCTGGTAAGCTGAAACGTGCTGAGCCCGATGTTATTGAGGATAAGATTCTCATGAGAGCTCTCAGAGACTTCAACTGGCCCAAGATTATTGTCGACGATCGCAGCATTTTCCTGGGTCTTATCAATGATCTTTTCCCAGGCATTGAGGCTGAGCCTCAAACTGATATGGTCTTCTTCAAGGACGTTTCCGATAATACCAAAAAGGCTGGCTTGCAGGCTGAGGACCTGTTTGTGACAAAATGTGTCAACTTTGCCGAAATTCTTGAAGTGCGTCACAGTTGCTTCATCATTGGAAACCCAGGCTGCGGTAAGACAGCCGTCTGGTAGATGACCGCCAAGACTTTCAACAGTCGAAACCAGGAGACCATCTTCGATATTGTTGATCCTAAGGCCGTTACCTCAGACGAGTTGTTCGGTTGCATGAATCCTAAGACCAAGGAATGGAAGGATGGTGTGCTCTCTGTCATCATGAGAGACATGAATAAGAACAATGGTCCTTACAAGCTTTCTCAATTCTACAAGTGGATCATCCTTGATGGAGATATTGATCCTGAGTGGATTGAGTCTTGCAACACCGTCATGGACGACAACAAGGTGCTCACTCTCGTGTCACAGGAGCGAATTCCGCTAACACCTGAAATGCGTTTGATCCTTGAGATCTCTCATCTTAGGAATGCTACACCAGCTACCGTATCTCGTGGTGGTGTGCTATTCATTAATGACAGCGACATTGGCTGGAAGCCATTCTTTGAATCTTGGATGCTTAAGTACAAGAAGAAGGGAGATGAGTATGCCATCAATGCATTTACTCTTGCCATGAGCCAGTATATGTCCGATTCCTTCATTGATGACATGCGCGGAAAGGAGAAGATTGCTCCTATTTGTGAGATGGCCCATATCAAGACCCTCACTTGCATCATTGATGCTCTGATCAATGAGCTCTACTCAAATAAGGCCTACCACGATCAGATCAAGCAGCTTAAGGAAGCCGGCAAAGAGGAAGAAATCAAGACCATCTATGAGGCTTACTACATTTTCGCTCTCATGTGGGCCTTCGGTGCTACTCTGCTTGAGGACAAGATCTCCTTCAACAACATGTTGAAGAGTGTTTCAAAGATTAAGTTCCCTGATGTTGGTCAGTGCTTTGACTACTTCTACGACCCACTTCAGCTCTCTTGGGTCCACTGGTCAACCAAGGTTAAGAAGTACGACGCTATTGGCGAAGGTCTTTTCAACAACATTGTCGTTCCCACTGCCGAAACCACCCGCCAGCGATTCCTTCTCGACATGCACGTAAAGGCCAAGAAGGGTGTCCTATACGTCGGTTCTGCTGGTACTGGTAAGACTACAGTCATCAAGGACTACTTCTCGACTCTCGACAAAGACTATGCACTCAGTGCCTCTCTTAACTTCAACAGCTACACTGACTCCAAGGCTCTGCAGATCGTCATTGAGTCCAACGTCGACAAGCGTGCAGGAAAGACTTTCGGTCCTCCTCCTAACAAGGTGCTCATCTACTTCATGGACGACTTGAACATGCCCTACGTAGACAAGTATGGAACCCAGTCGCCTATTTGCCTCCTCCGTCAGATCATTGACTACGGCGTTATCTACGACCGTGACCATCTCGAGGAGAAGAAGTACCTGGTCGACATCATGTTCACCGCTTGCATGAACCCCAAATCCGGTTCATTCTATGTCGACCTTCGTCTGACTCGTCACCTTACTCTGTTCGCGTGCCTCACTGCCGAGCGTGAAATCTTGAACACCATTTACTTCCAGATTCTCGACTCTCACCTCTGCACATTCGACAACAAGTGCGCTGCCCTCACCCAGAAGATCATCAACGCTACCATGTCGACTTTCATCTCGATCGCTAACTCTCCCCAGTTCATGCCCACAGCTAAGAAGTTCCACTACCAGTTCAACCTGAGAGACTTCAGCAAGATTGTGCAGAATATTATGAGCGCAAACGCTGCTCACTATAGAGGTAACGATCTTGGCTTGGCTCGTCTTTGGGTCCACGAATGCATGCGCATCTTCTACGACAGACTGATCTTCGACGAAGACAGAGATACCTTCATGAACTTCCTTAAAAACGGACTCAAAGAATTCTCAGACTACAAGGAAGAAGTCCTCCTTGAGGATCCTCTCATCTACACTTCCTTTGTCTCGGCTGCTGAAGGCCATGAGAAGTCCTACCTTCCGATTAAAAGCCTGGACCACCTTAGGACTGTCCTTGAGCAGAAGCTTGCTGAATACAACGAAACTGTGTCATCAATGAACCTTGTGCTTTTCGATCAGGCAATGGAGCACATTTGCCGCATCTGCAGAATCATTGACCTTCCAGTCGGAAACGCCCTCCTTGTAGGAGTTGGTGGTTCTGGAAAGCAGTCATTGGCTAAGCTTTCTTCGTTCATCCTCGGCTATGACGTTGTTAGAATCGTTGTGACAACGAACTACAACATGAATGATCTCAAGACCGATATTCAGAGCATGTATCTTAAGGCTGGTGTTACTGGAGCTAACCTGCTCTTCATTCTTACAGATGGTCAGATTACGAATGATAAGTTCCTTGTGTACATCAACGATATTCTTTCATCTGGGTGGATCCCAGAGCTTTTCGCTAAGGATGAGCTCGATGGAATCATGGGTAAGGTCAGAGCTGAGGCTAAGCAAGCTGGTTACATGGATACTCCTGATCAGCTCTTCGAGTTCTTCCTCAACAAGGCTCGTAAGAACCTTCACTTGGCTCTTTGCTTCTCACCTGTTGGTGACGCCTTCAGATTCCGTGCCAGAAAGTTCCCTGGTATCATTAACTGCACGTCAATGGATTGGTTCCATGACTGGCCTCGTAACGCCCTCATCGACGTCGCCAAGCGTTTCCTAGCCGACATTGAGTTCCCTACCGATGAGATCCGTGAGAATGTTGGTCTTCACATGGCCGAGGTACACTTGAGCATCACTGAGGCTAACATTGACTTCCTGAGAATGGAGCGTCGTTTCAACTACACTACTCCCACTTCCTACCTCGAGCTTATTAGCTTCTACCAAATGCTAGTTAACAAGAAGCGTGACAAGATCACCGATCAAATTGATAGACTTGAGATCGGTCTTGGTATTATGAAGGCCACAATTGAGCAAGTCGAGGGCCTTCAGAAGTTGCTCGATATTAAGATGGTCGATGTCGAAGAGGAGAAGAAAAAGACTGGTGAACTCATTGAGATCGTCGGACGTGAATCACTTGATGCTCAGAAGGAGCAAGATGCAGCAAACATTCAGGCTGCTGAAACAAACAAACTCGCCGCTGATGCTGAGAAGACCAAGGCTAGCGCCAACAAAGAGCTTGAGGAGGCTATTCCCGCCATGAAAGCTGCTGAAGCCGCCGTTGCATGCCTTGATAAGAAATCAATCCAGGAACTTAAGTCTCTTGGATCTCCCCCACCAGCTTGCCTTGATGTTGCCAAGGGTTGCCTCCTTCTTAAGGGAGAAAAGAAGAACTTTGCCTGGCCTAATGCCCAGAAGATGATGGGTAATCCTGGCAAGTTCATCGAAGAAGTCCAAGCATTCGATGGTGCTAACATCGATCAGTGGATTCTTGATCAGCTTGCTCCTCTACTAGCCCTTGAGCACTTTAACTTTGAGGTTATGAAGGGCAAGTCAATTGCTGCTGCCTATCTCTGCTCTTGGATTGTGAACATCGTCAAGTTCAACACCATCTACAAGAAGGTGAAGCCTCTGAAGGATGCTGCTGATGCCGCTGAAGCTCTTGCCAATGAGAAACTAGCAGAGCTTGCTGTAGTTCTTGAGAAGGTGCGTCTTATCAACGAGAAAGTCGATGCACTTAAACAGAAGCTTTATGAGGCTGAGGAGCAGAAGCGTAGAGTCGAAAATGAGGCTTAGGCTCTCATGGATCAGCTTGACTTGGCTAATAGACTCGTTGGTGGTCTTGCTGATGAGAACAAGAGATGGACTGAGAACGTTTCTACTTTCAAGCAGGAGCGCATCACTATGATTGGTAATGCCCTTGTATCAGCTGCTTTCGTCTCTTACATTGGTCCCTTCTCATATACCTTCAGAGCCAGACTCTGGAAGGATACTTGGCTCCCAGACATTGTTCAGCGCAAGGTGCCCTTCACAGAAGGTGTAGACCCTCTTAAGGTCCTCGCCACTGATGCTGATCAGGCTGTGTGGAAGACTTAAGGTCTGCCTGCAGACAGAGTCTCTCTTGAGAACGCTGCCGTCGTCGTTTCTTGCAAGAGATACCCTCTTCTGATTGATCCTCAGCTTCAAGGACAGAAATGGATTCGTGGTAAGGAGGGCAATGAATTGCAGGTCATTCAGCTGAGCCAAAAGGGATGGCTTAAGAAGATCGAGCTTGCTGTATCTAACGGCAATGTTCTAATGATCGAAAATCTTAGCAGCGAGATTGATGCTGTACTTGACCCCCTGCTTTCACGCCAGTTCGTGAAGAAGGGTCGTGCTTTCACTGTTAAGCTCGGATCTGAGGATGTTGAAATCCACAACAACTTCAAGCTATACCTGCAGACCAAGCTATTCAACCCTCACTATAAGCCTGAGACTGCTGCTCAGTGCACAATCATCAACTTCATCGTCACGGAGAACGGTCTTGAAGACCAGCTCTTGGCCATGGTCGTGAGAGTTGAGAAGCCCGACCTTGAAGCAAGCAAGGAGGAGCTCGTGAACAAGCAGAACGCTTACATGATCGAGCTCGCGAAACTTGAGACTGATCTTCTCAAGAACCTTTCTGACGCAGACCCAGCGACTATTCTAACTAACAAAGAGCTGATTGAGTCACTTGAAGTCACAAAGAAGACTTCAACTGAGATTTAGCGTCAGCAAGTCATTGCTAAGGACACTGAGGTTAAGATTAACTTCCTCAGAGAAGTCTATAGACGCGTTGCTGCTGAGGGTGCCATGCTTTACTTCCTGTTGATTACCCTTTGCATCGTTGACCATATGTACCAGTACTCTCTAGAGTCTTTCGTAACCTTTTTCTTCAAAGCTATTGATAAGACTCAGGTATTCGAGGAGGAGGAGCCTCGTGTGCTTGCATTGAGAGAGATGATCAGAATGACAATCTACCAGTGGGTATCTCGTGGTCTTTTCGAGAAGCACAAGCAGATCTTCCTGTCGCTTGTCGTCTTCAGAGTCATGCAAAAGAAGATCATTGAGGTCGAATACACTGTTCCGCAGATGAACTTCCTGCTTCGTTGCCCACTGAAGACCGATGTTGTAAACCCTCTTAAGGAGTGGCTGCCTGATCTAGCCTGGTACTCTATCCAGAAGCTCATTGAGATAGAGGGCTTCGAGCAATTTGCTCAGAACCTCGAGAAGGAGGCCCCTAACAGATTCCGTGACTGGTACAATGAGCTGACTCCTGAGACTGAAAAGCTTCCTCTTGACTGGAAACGCCTTGAGCAATAGTTCTTCCAGAAGCTTCTTGTCATAAGATGCCTCCGCCCAGATAGAATCACCACTGCCTTGGATATTTTCATCAGACGTACTCTTCCCAATGGTGATAACTACGTTGACTGCGACTCAACTAGTTCATTCTTCCAGGTGCTTACCCAGTCTTATGCTGACTCAACTCCAACTACCCCAATCTTCTTCATCCTTTCACCAGGAGCTAACCCAGTCAAGGATGTTGAGAACCTTGCTCGCAAGAACGGAATTGACCCGAACAAGTATCTACATCAAGTTGCCTTGGGTCAAGGTCAGGACATCGTTGCCCTGAACAAGCTAGAAATCGGTCACAAGGAAGGTCATTGGGTAATGCTTCAGAACATTCATCTGATGCCCAGTTTCCTGAAGGATCTTGAGAAGAAACTCGATGTTTACGCTACTGAGGGCTCTCATGCCAACTTCAGACTCTACCTCTCTGCCGATCCAAGCAAAGATATCCCAATTGGTATCCTTGAGAGATCCATCAAGCTCACCAACGAGCCTCCTCAAGGACTTAAGGCTAACATGAAGAGAGCCTTCACCTTCTTCACAAAGGAAGACATTGAGGACAAGGATCCCAAGATCAAGACTATTCTCTTTGGTCTCTGCTACTTCCATTCAGTGATGACCGAGCGCAGAAAGTTCGGACCTAAGGGATGGAACATGATGTACCCATTCAGCATGGGTGACTTGAGAGACTCATCAACTGTGCTCAACAACTACATGGAGTAGAACGCTGCAAGTGGAAAGATTCCTTGGGATGATCTTCGATACATCTTCGGTGAGATTATGTATGGTGGTCATATCGTCGACAACTTCGACAGACGCTTCTGTGCAGCTTATCTTGAGATTCTGATGCAAGACAGTTTGCTTGATGAGGCTGAGCTCTTCCCTTACATTGAGGGTAAGAACATTACATTCAAGTGCCCTGCTCCTCTTCCATACGAGAAGTACATTGAGTACATTGAGACAGAGGCCCCACCTGAGACTCCTCTTGCGTTCGGAATGCACCCCAATGCTGAGATCGATTTCAGAACCAACCAATGCATCAACTTGTTCAGGATGCTTCAAGAGCTATAGCCAAAGGACACTGGCGGCTCCGAGGGTGGCGGTGGCGATAGCAAGCAAGACAAGATCAAGGAGTTCATGGTCAGAGTCTCCGACGAGACTGCCCTTGATCAGAACAAGCTCAACATCGATGATATTGCATCAAAGATGTCAGATGAGCGTGGTCCTTATCAGAACGTGTTCCTCCAAGAGTGCGAGTAGATGAACGTTCTGATTTTCGAAATCGTTAACTCACTCAAGGAGATTGAACTGTCATTCAAGGGAGAGCTTACGATGACTGAAAAGATGGAGCAGTTGATGGAATCCATCTATTTTGACAAGGTGCCAGCATCATGGGCAAAGCATGCCTTCTCCTCCACTAGAGGTCTCGGCTCTTGGTTGGACAACCTTAAGCACCGCCTTGATCAGTTGAACATCTGGAAGGAGGATCCTCTGAAGGTGCCAAGTGTCATCTTCATTAACAGACTGTTCAACCCTCAGTCTTTCTTGACTGCCATCAAGCAGATCTATGCAAGAGAGAAGCAGCAGGAGCTCAACAAGCTCTACATCCAGACTGAGATCACCAAGAAGCTCTACTGGGACCCTGAATTCCAGCAACCTCCCAAAGAAGGTGCCTACATCTTCGGTTTCCAGGTTGAAGGTGCCCGTTGGGATACCGCCCTTGGCCAGCTCGAAGAGAGCTACCCGAAGAAGCAGTTCTCAGTTGTGCCCGTCATCAATTGCCGCTCGCTGCCAATTCCATCTGACGGCAGAGAAGAGAAGAACGTGTACCAATGCCCAGTCTACAAGACCGAGACCAGAGGTGCCACTTATGTGTTCAATGCCCAGCTGAAGACCAAGGCTCCGCCTCAGAAGTGGATTATCGCCGGTGTTGCTATCATCCTTGACGTTGAAGGTGTCTCAGACGCTTTCTCTCACGGCAAGGAAGTCAGTGTTGTTTCGTGAGCACTCTTTTATATTCTTTACATTCTGTTTTAC